>Ga0302211_10000205_pt1 | contig 24137 bp, 23 predicted proteins | sample II_Fen_E3_3_FD_200234 | JGI IMG/M metagenome (GOLD analysis project Ga0302211, IMG submission 200234) | Peat permafrost microbial communities from Stordalen Mire near Abisko, Sweden - II_Fen_E3_3 | ecosystem: Environmental > Terrestrial > Soil > Wetlands > Permafrost | place: Sweden: Abisko... | reverse complement strand
TTTGTCGATGAGTTCTGCTCTTCCTTTTCTAACTAATTGCTGAATTGTAGGCATTTTACTTTGTTTTTAATAACTTTAACTGCTTTATTTTATATCCTTTTGGTTTTTGTCCAAAATGGGTTGCAAAGATAGACATAATATTTTAATGCACAATGCCTCAGCTGGAAATATTTTTATTTCCTCTGAAAAACTACAATCAAAACCGATATAAGACAGTCACTTTTGTTGTAATCTTCTCTCAATAAACTTATTGAGCATATGCTTGCAAGTAGGATTAAGCAAAAGTCACATCACTTTATTTATTTAAAATATATCATTGGCACAACAAAAAAAGGTTGCAAAACTTGCAACCTTGTTCCAGTAAAATTCTTATCTTAATTCTGTCCAAACGATCCGCCGACAATATCAAGCAGCTCGTTGGTAATGGCTTGTTGACGCGATTTATTGTACTGAAGCGACAACTCTTGCAATAGATCAGTAGCATTATCAGTAGCCATTTGCATTGCAATAGTCCGGGCAGCATGCTCAGAAGCATTTGAATCCAACAAAGCGGTATAAATCTTCAATCGCAATACTTTAGGAATAAGCTCCGACATGATAGTGGCTCGATCGGGCTCTACTATATAGTCGAGCGCAACTGCACCTCTTTCGGCTGGCTTCAATTGAATGGGCAGAAAAGTTTCTTCTGTCAATACCTGAGAACTTTTACTTTTAAAGTGATGATAAATCAACTCTACTTTGTCAATTTCCTTATTATTAAACAAGGTCATGACTTTGTCTGCTAATTCTAAAACTGCTGAATAAGTCGGCTTATCCGCCATGGCTTCAAAGTTATCCAGAGCATCAAAACCCATTCTATGACAAGCTTTAGCTATCTTCTTACCAACCGGAAAAATCAGTATATTTTCTTTTCCTAAAGACTTATTATTCTCAACGGCAGTTTGCAGGTGCTTTATTACATTACTATTATAGCTACCGCAAAGACTTGAGTTCGATGAGAAAGCAATAATTGCAACACGCTTCACCTCGCGCACGTCGGCAAAAACAGAAACGTTGCCTTCTTCTGCACTCAAGAAGTTATTCAGTAAGCCATTTAATCGTTGCTCATACGGGAAAAAATTCTCGATGGTCTTTTGCGCTTTGCGCAATTTAGCAGAAGACACCATTTTCATTGCAGAGGTAATCTTCTGAGTCGATTGTACTGACTGAATACGTGATTTTATTTCCTTTAATGTAGCCATTTTTATAATTAGTAATTCACAACTGAAAATTGAGAATTAATCCTTTGAAAGATTGGACTGATAACAATTAGTTTTTCAAAAAAATACGTTTTGCAACTTCGCCGGCAACCTGTTCGATTATTGCTGACACTTCATCGTTGATATTTCCTTTTTTGAGAACATCGAGTACATCCGCTTGATGAGATAGTTCTAACACCATCAAAAATTCCTTCTGAAAATCCTGAACTTTATCCAGCGGAACATTGCTTAGCAACCCATGTGTACCACAATACAGCACAGCTACCTGTTTTTCTACCGGTAACGGTTCGTGCAAAGCCTGCACCAGCAAACGTGTATTCTTTTGGCCTTTGTCAATGGTCATAGCTGTTACAGCATCCATATCTCCACCGAACTTGGTAAAAGCTTCCAGTTCTCGGAACTGAGCCTGATCTATTTTCAGTGTACCGGCCACTTTCTTCATGGCTTTAATCTGAGCATTACCACCTACACGCGAAACTGAGATACCCACATTGATAGCAGGGCGATTACCCTGGTTGAACAAATCTGTATCGAGGAATATCTGACCATCAGTAATAGAAATTACGTTGGTAGGAATATAAGCAGATACGTCACCAGCCTGAGTTTCGATGATAGGTAAAGCGGTTAATGATCCGCCACCTTTCACTTTTCCTTTAAGACTATCCGGCAAATCATTCATTTGCTCAGCTACTTCCTGTTGAGAGATAACACGTGCAGCACGTTCAAGTAAACGAGAGTGCAAGTAAAAAATATCTCCTGGATAAGCTTCACGTCCTGATGGCCGACGAAGAATCAACGAAACCTCACGATATGCAACAGCTTGTTTTGACAAATCATCGTAAACAACTAATGCGTGACGACCAGTATCTCTGAAAAATTCGCCGATTGATGCGCCTGCAAACGGAGCGTAATATTGTAATGCAGCAGGATCTGAAGCTGTAGCAGAAACGATTACTGTGTAATCCATAGCCCCATGTTCCTGGAGTGTATTTAGTATTGAAGCTACAGTAGAACCTTTTTGTCCAATAGCCACATAGATACAATACACCGGATCACCCGCATCGTAATTAGATCTCTGATTAATGATGGTATCGATAGCCACACTGGTTTTTCCTGTCTGACGGTCACCAATAATTAACTCGCGCTGTCCGCGACCGATTGGAATCATTGCATCCACGGCTTTCAAACCGGTTTGGAGCGGCTGATTAACCGGCTGTCTGTAGATAACACCGGGAGCTTTTCGTTCGAGAGGCATTTCAACCATTTCGCCGGAAATTTTACCTTTACCATCAAGCGGTTCACCCAGCGGATTGATTACACGACCCAACATTCCTTCTCCAACATTGATAGAAGCAACGCGTTTGGTTCGTTTCACCGTAAAGCCCTCTTTGATCTGGCTGGTAGGTCCAAGCAAAACCGCTCCGACATTATCTTCTTCCAGGTTCATTACGATGGCTTTGATACCGTTTTCAAACTCCAACAGTTCATTGGCTTCGGCATTGCGCAGACCATAAATACGTACCACACCGTCACTAACTTGTAGCACAGTACCTACTTCGTCAAACTGAACACTGGTGTCAATTCCTTCGAGTTGCATCCGAAGAATTTCAGATACTTCGCTCACCTTTATCTTATCAGACATCTTATTACAATTAATAATTCACAATCAATAATTCACAATCAAATTATCAACTGCCTATTGTTTAAACGATTTTTTTGTTTCTCTCGATATAATCTTTCTTAATTCTACGCAGCTGACCTGAAATACTGGCATCCCAACGAACAAAATCCACTTCGAACATAAATCCGCCTAAGATATCCGGATCAATTATTTTCTCCATTTCAACGGTTCCTCCGGTTGTATTTTCCACCAAGCTCATCAATCGGGTTTCAACAGCCTTATCAACAGCCGAAGCAGTAGTCAGTTTGCCATAATGAATGTTCTTCTGCTTACGAAACAGGTCAATATATTTCAGAACAACGGAGTGTAAATGATATTCACGATCATTCTCTAATAGCAAATCAAGAAAACGTTCAAATGATTTGCTTACTTGTCCACCCGCAGCTAGAATTATAATTTTACGCTTTTCGGCTTTAGCCAACACCGGATTATCAAGCACCGTCCTCAATTCACTAAACTGAAAATAGCTTTGAATAATGGCTTTTGCTTCGGTATACACACGATCCTGCTCATTGCTGACACTGGCAAAATCCAAAAGTGCTGTGGCATAACGAGCTGGTATGAGTCCTGTATTCATCTTTGATTTACGATTTTAAATTATAATTGACGATTGGAGTTTCTTTAAAAATTCAGACCAATTAACCAATTTACGAATCAACTAGCTAAGCAATTTACGATTTAGAGATATTAATTTCGTCGAGCAAGCGGTCAATCATAGCCATTTGCTGATCCTTCTCTGCCAATTGTCCACGAAGTATTTTTTCAGCGATATCAACTGACAACTCAGCAACCTGACGACGAATATCGCGAATGGCATCTTCCTTTTCAATCAGAATTTGTTTTCTGGCATCCTCAATCAGTTTATCTGCTTCGATTCCGGCTTTTTCTTTGGCATCTTTTATCAACATGTCACGAGTCTGAGCGGCTTCGTTCATGATTTTCACCTGTTCGCGTCTGGCATTATCCACTATGGCTTCGCCTTCCGCTCTAACATTAGCCAATTCTTCGTGTGCCTGTTTGGCTACATTTAATGAATTATCGATGTAAGCTTTACGTTCTTCCACCATTTTTATAATGACAGGAAAACCATATTTTACAAGGATAAAAGCAACTATTCCGAATGACAATAGCATCCAGAACAAGAGACCGGAATCAGGCAATAATAAAGACATAATAATTCAGGATTAAAAATTCATAATTCAATATTGACACAGACAAGCTTTGTCAACCGATAAAATGCAATGACCATTTATAACCGGTCATTGACTTTAGATTTTTATTAAAGAATAAATCCGCAAACTACGATAGCAAACAAAGCAGCACCTTCAACAAGAGCAGCAGCGATAATCATAGACATACGAATATCTGAACCAGCTTCTGGTTGACGCGCAATACCATCCATGGCAGATCCACCAATACGACCAATACCCAGACCGGCACCGATAGCAGCAAGTCCTGCTCCAAGTCCTGCACCTAATTTAGCTAAACCTGCACCTGCGGCAGCTTGTAATAAAATTGTCAGTAACATAATTTTTAAATTTTTAGCCCCCAACCCCTAAAATGAAGATTAAAGACAAGTTTATAATTTTTATTTTCTATATTTCTTTTTTAATTCTCAAGCATATCAAAGTTCTCCATTGAGACCTTTTATTTATGTGCTTCCTTTGTGTGGTGCGGTTCAACCAACGCCAATCCAATGAATACTGCAGAAAGCATGGTGAAAACATAAGCCTGAATGTATGCTACCAAAAGTTCCACCATATTGATAAATACGCTGAACAATACCGAAACAATACTCATACTTGTATTCATCGCAACGCCGAGTTTAACCGTTACGAAAACCAGACAGGTTAATCCCAATACAATAGAGTGACCGGCAAGAATGTTAGCAAAAAGACGAATCATCAAAGCGAACGGCTTAGTAAAAACACCTACTATTTCGATTGCCGGCATTAACGGAACAGGTACCTTTAACCACATCGGTACATCAGGCCAAAAGATTTCTTTATAATATTCTTTAGTTCCCGATAGATTTACAACAAAGAATGTGATAATAGCCAAAACAAAGGTGATAGCGATATTGCCCGTCACATTGGCTCCTCCGGGGAAAATCGGAATCAACCCCATCAGGTTATTGATAAAAATAAAAAAGAATACAGTTAGCAGATAAGGCGCAAAACGTCGGTATTCTTTGCCTATACAAGGTTTTATGACATCATCATTGACATTCATGATGAACATTTCCATAAATCCTACAAATCCTTTTTTTGATTGAAGAGCATCTTTCTTGTATGAACGAGCTACCAACATTATGATAATTATAAGCAGCAGACTATTAAATAAGACCGAAAATACAACCTTTGTAATGGAGAAGTCGAAAGGCTTCACATCATTCCCCTGCGCATCTTTTTCTACAATCTTGCCTTTGTATTTTCCTTCGGTAGCAATGGATAAACCATCATGCTGAGCACCTTCGTGAAAAGCAGAAGAAAGAAACATATGCCAGCCAGTAGTTTGACTATAAACAATTACAGGAAGTGGAATAGCAATATCAGTTTCACCAACCTTAGTTATATGCCAGGTGTAAGAGTCTGCCAAATGTTCCAGAATCAGCTCTTTTACATTTACATCCTCTTTTGGGTTTTCGGCAGATGCAGACTCACTGGCAAAAGCAGTAGCCCCCGACATAAACATTAATAATGCAATCAGAACTAATATCTTACGTAAATTATTCATCTACTTTCTTTTTTTTGATTATTTCTTCCACCCTGTAGAAAAAATAAGTTTCTAAACCCAGATACATTAAATAATAACCAATAAAAACGATACTAAAATCGCGTAACTGCTCTTTTACAAATAACAAATAAGCTCCACCAAATAAGATACTGGCACCGACTTTGGTCAGTCGTATCAACATATACAGATTTACCAACTTGAGCTGACTCCCTTTTCTATCCCTGGTTATTACATTAATCAGTACCAATCCCATTATATAGAAGAAACTTGGAATAGCCGGATAAGACCAAAAATAATTTGCAGGAAGAACGTTTTTCAACAACAACCAAACACCCCAACCGCAAACCAACATGACAGCAGTCAGAATAATTACAAGATGTTTTTTTAGTTTCTGCATTAATCAGGTCTTCACTAATTCAAGACACACCGTAACTACATTTTTACTTATCTCTGCAAAACCACCATCAACAGATAGTTCGGTTACATTCTTATCTATTTCGTAACTCAGTTTACCCTTTGTCAAAGAAGAAATAAGCGGCGCATGATTTTCCCACACTGTAAAGAGTCCACTTGTTCCGGGTAAAGTTACAGAAGTTACTTCGCCGGAAAAGAAAATTTGCTCAGGGGTAATTATTTCTAATTTCATGATTCGTTGACTGGTTGATTCGTTAATAGAGCGAATACAAACGGACTTACAAATTGTAAATTCGCGGGTTTATTTTTTAGCTTGATCCAACATTTTCTGTCCCTTGCTAATCGCATCGTCAATTGTCCCAACGTTAAGAAAAGCCATTTCAGGAAGATAATCCAATTCGCCGTTTAAAATCATTTTGAATCCGCGAATAGTTTCTTCTATTGACACCATCACACCCGGAACTCCGGTAAATTGGGCAGCCATGTAGAACGGTTGCGATAAAAAACGTTGCACTTTACGTGCACGATTCACTACCAAACGATCTTCTTCCGATAATTCCTCCATACCTAAAATGGAGATAATATCCTGCAATTCTTTGTTGCGCTGAAGAATTTGTTTAACACGCTGAGCAGTATTATAATGATCTTCGCCTACCACCAACGGATCAAGGATACGTGAGGTTGATTCAAGCGGATCAACAGCAGGGAAAATACCAAGTTCGGAAATTTTACGACTCAATACCGTGGTTGCATCCAAATGCGAGAACGTAGTTGCAGGAGCAGGGTCAGTCAAGTCATCAGCAGGCACATAAACAGCCTGAACAGAAGTAATGGATCCGTTTTTAGTAGAAGTAATACGTTCTTGCATAACACCCATCTCGGTAGCCAGCGTAGGTTGATAACCTACTGCAGAAGGCATACGTCCCAAAAGGGCCGAAACTTCGGAACCAGCTTGCGTAAAACGGAAAATATTATCGATAAAGAAAAGAATATCACGTCCACCACCGGTACCATCACCATCGCGGAAAGATTCTGCAACCGTTAAACCCGAGAGTGCCACTGATGAACGAGCTCCGGGAGGTTCGTTCATTTGTCCGAACACTAAGGTTACCTGTGATTTTTCTACTTCGGAATAGTCAATTTTGGATAAATCCCAATTGCCTTCTTCCATGCTTTTTTTAAACTCTTCGCCGTATCGGATTACATTTGATTCAATCATTTCCCGAAGCAAATCATTACCCTCACGAGTACGCTCACCCACACCGGCAAATACAGAAAAACCATTGTGACCTTTGGCAATATTATTGATAAGTTCTTGAATTAAAACGGTTTTACCAACACCTGCACCACCAAAGAGACCAATTTTCCCTCCTTTTGAATATGGTTCAAGCAAGTCAATCACCTTGATACCTGTAAAAAGAACTTCCTGACTTGTTGTCAGGTCTTCAAATTTTGGTGGTTCACGGTGAATCGGATAAGCTCCTTTTTTATCTAACGCTTTCATGCCATCAATGGAGTCACCGATTACATTCATTAAGCGACCCTTAACCTGACTTCCGATTGGCATTGAAATAGCAGTACCCAAAGCCACTGCGCTCAGACCACGACGTAATCCGTCGGTTGAGTCCATTGCCACCGTACGTACAGTGTTTTCACCAATATGTTGTTGAACTTCAACAATCAGTTCTTTCCCATTTCCACGATCGATGCTCAATGCATCGTGAATGGCAGGTAATCTCACCTCATCTTTTCCTTTTAAATCGAAAAAAACATCGACCACCGGTCCGATAATTTGTGAAATATGTCCAATTAACTCTGACATAGATTTATAGCGTTTTGATAATTGATTATTCGTTATTTATTTTTTCAAACAAGTCGCAAATTTACAGATTAATTCGCATTTCGATCCAACGCAATATATAAAAAAATCTAATAAAAACTAGATTCGTTTAAATAAAAAAAACATAGATCAATGGAACAATTTAATAAATCGTTGAGTAAATTATAATTAAGCCGAAAATATGATATTTACACATATCAACTTTCTCTGTTATACAACTATCGACCCAATTTACAAACCACTTAATCAAGCTTTAGCACTTCCAGGAAGGCCTTCTGCGGAACTTCCACGTTACCGATTTGTTTCATTCGTTTCTTTCCTTTCTTTTGCTTTTCCAACAGCTTTCGTTTACGACTGATATCACCTCCGTAACACTTGGCAGTTACGTCTTTTCTAACAGCCTTAATTGTCTCACGCGAAATAATCTTAGCTCCAATGGCTGCTTGAACAGCAATATCAAATTGCTGACGTGGTATGAGCTCCTTGAGTTTTTCGCACATGCGTTTGCCGAGCGAAACCGCATTATCCACGTGAATAAGACAGGATAGCGCATCTACAGGCTCACCATTCAACAAAATATCCAGACGGATTAATTTTGAAGGACGGAAACCATTCATATGATAATCGAAAGAGGCATAACCTTTTGAAATACTTTTAAGGCGATCATAAAAATCAAACACAATCTCACCAAGCGGCAAATCATAAATCAGCTCCATACGATTTCCCGAAATATAATTCTGCTTCACCAACTCACCCCGTTTACCAAGACAAAGCGTCATGATCTGACCGATATAATCGGTGCGGGTTATTATTGAAGCGCGAATATAAGGTTCTTCGATACGATCAATAGCCATAATATCAGGCAATCCCGAAGGATTATGAACCTCAATCAAATCTCCTTTATTGGTATAAACTTTATACGAAACGTTAGGCACTGTGGTTATTACATTCATATCAAACTCGCGATCGAGACGCTCCTGAATGATTTCCATATGAAGCATCCCCAGAAATCCGCAACGAAAACCAAAGCCCAACGCAACGGATGATTCAGCCTCGAAAGTTAGCGAAGCATCATTTAGTTGCAATTTCTCTATCGAAGAACGCAGATCTTCAAAATCTTCAGTTTCGATAGGATAAACTCCCGCGAAAACCATTGGTTTCACTTCCTGAAAGCCCTCGATTGACTTTGGACAAGGTCGTTTGACATGTGTAATCGTATCACCCACTTTCACTTCTTTCGAAGTTTTTATACCGGAAATGATATATCCCACATTACCGGCACTCAATGTCTTTGTGGGCGACATTTCGAGTTTCAATATTCCTATTTCTTCAGCGGAATACTCCTTCTCGGTATTTACAAATTTTACCAAATCACCTTTATTTATGGTGCCATTCACAATTTTGAAATAAGCAATAATTCCTCGAAAAGAATTAAAAACCGAATCAAAAATCAAACATTGAAGGGGAGCTTCCGGATCACCTTTTGGGGCAGGAATACGATTGACGATAGCCTCCAGAATATCATCAACCCCCATACCGGTTTTCCCACTGGCTCGTATAATCTCTTCCGGTTTACAACCAATCAATTCTACGATTTGATCCTCAACCTCTTCAGGCATAGCGTTATCCATATCCATCTTGTTCATGATAGGAATAATCTCCAAATCATGCTCCAACGCCATATATAAGTTTGATATCGTCTGAGCCTGAATGCCTTGTGTAGCATCAACAATAAGTAACGCACCTTCGCAAGCCGCAATAGAACGTGACACTTCATACGAAAAATCAACATGTCCCGGAGTATCAATCAAATTAAAAACATACTCTTCGCCATTGAGTTTATACCCCATTTGTATGGCGTGGCTTTTAATTGTTATACCACGTTCGCGCTCAAGATCCATATTGTCGAGCACCTGCGCTTGCATTTCTTTACCGGCAACTGTGTTAGTATATTCCAACAAACGGTCGGCCAAGGTACTTTTCCCATGATCAATATGGGCTATAATGCAGAAATTGCGTATATTATTCATTCGTAAATTACTTCAATTTTAGTTTGGTTCGCAAAAATACACAAAAAACACGAATAATAAAAGCTCTCTATTCCACAGATATAACATATTGAATAATTGTAACTTAAAAGTATTTTGCAGACAAAAACCAAGACAAACATTTATAAGACACCTTATGGTGCACTGCACATATCCTAACAAGAACAAAAACAAGCCATACACAAAGAAAAGTCGGGAAAATGAGAAAAAATATAAAATTTATCAGCGATTCTCTTAGCTGTATATTCAAATAATATTCAGCATTTTAAAAGAAGATAAAATGTATACAACTATACAAACACTCAATATTTTTTCCGGTTTTTGAATATCACCCCTTGCAGATTCGGAAAATCGCCGTATATTTGCACCCGCTAAGCCGAAAGGTACCATAGCTCAGTTGGTAGAGCAAAGGACTGAAAATCCTTGTGTCCCCGGTTCGATTCCTGGTGGTACCACAACTTAACAAATAACCCGTTGATTTTCAGCGGGTTATTTTATTTTAATGCCATAGCTATTTTGCAACATACCTAATGAAGCATGAATCATTCTTTTCGGGAGATTACAATTTATTCACATGCTAGAAATTCGGACCTTAACATTTAAAGGATAAGTCAAGACCTGTCCATAAATAATGATGGTGGAATTAATAATTTGCAGGAAGAAAAGGACCGCCTCCTTCCCTCGAGATATATCTATCTTATTGTTTGCTGAATGTCTTTGAGGGGTTGTCGAGAACCAACAGTCAACGGAGCTAATTTGAAGCAGTGTTGGTCGGAATAATTCGCTAAAGGATATTGAAAACTTCGTCGAGACTATATATTTTGTAAGTAGCTTCTTTGTCGGCAGCATCTGAAGCGGGATTAAAATATACCTGATCTATTCCAGCATTGATAGCTCCCGCAATATCTGCTTCGTAACTATCTCCTATCATTATGCAATCTTCGGCTTTTGCGTTATTCAATTGCATGGCATATTCAAATATACGTTTATCGGGCTTTAGCGCTTTAGCTGCTTCCGAAAGCACCACATGGCTGAAATACTTCTCCAGTCCGCAACTGTTCAATTTCTTATACTGAACTTCTATAAATCCGTTCGAAACAATTGTAAGTGGGTATTTAGGATAAAGATATTCCAACAACTCTTTAGCGTGAGGCATCAAGGCTGTTCGGGTAGGCAGCATCTTCAGGTACTCCTCTCCTATTTCTATTGCCAATGCGGAATTATCAATACCCACCTGAATTAGCGGATGCAGAAATCGCTCCAACGATAGCTCGGCCTTAGAAATGATACCTTTACCGTATTCTCCCCAAAGCTCGGCATTGCGTTTGGCATAAATGCTGAAGTATTGCTCAAAGCTGTCGAATAACTGTCCCAGCTTCCTTGTTTCGTATATTTCCTGCAGGGACGACTTTGCATTTGCATGAAAGTCCCACAGTGTGTCATCTAAATCAATGAAAACATATTTATAACTCATAATAATTGTAGTTGGGGTTATCTTGTTGTGTAAAAAAAACAATGCGCTTTCCGGAAAAGGAAAACGCATTTTGTATTAGGTTTTTGTCTATAATACGCCTTTTAGGAATTTATTCCACTTCCACCACCAGGTATCTGCTTATGCTCCAAAATTCGTCGGTATCTACAATCAGCAGCACAAAGTTTCCATTTTCTTTTTCAAGGGTATAGGACGATTTCGGGTGACTTGTCAGAATTTTAGCACGCGACGAATAAAGTGGAATTGATTTTGTATTGCGGGCATCAATTCTTACAAAATAGTTTTTGTTGAAATCGCGCTGAAGCACTCTTTGCTGACTGAACAATCCATCAGAGGTGACAATATGTTGCTGTTTGAGCTCTGCACGTGTACCGAATACATACCATGCTGTATGAATAACTTCGTCTTGCTCTTTTATTTTCGATTCCTTTGTTTTATTTTCTGTAGCTAAATCTTCTACGTTTTTACCCAATTCATTCACTTTAGTATCTAGCTTGACTATTAACGAGTCTTTTTGAGCCAACTCGGTCTGCAAAAGCGCAATCTTAGAAGTCTCTTCTTCGAGTGCCTTGGTAATTCGCAGGATTGTTCGTTCCAGTTCAGAAGATCGGAAAGCACTTTTCTTGATTTTTGATTTCAACCGGGCAAGTTCATCTTTGTTGGCCTGAAGCATATCGTTAAGATACATCATATCCTCGTTAATTTTAGTCCGTTGGTCATCAGCCAATTCTTTACCTACCGGCTGAATGGATATGGTATTCTCAGTACTCTTAATCTTCTCTATGTTTTGCTCAATCTGATTCATGGCCGAGAAGTAACCGTCAACTTCTTCCTGAAGTTTAAGTTTTGCGTTCATCAACGAATCGTTTTGAGCTTGCAGCCTTTTATATTCAGATGATTGTTTGCCACACGAGGTAAGCAGTAAAAGAGAAATAAGCAAAGAAAATGGAACTAATTTCATATAAAAAAGATTGATAAAGGCGGTAATTGAGAATTATGTATACGGATAAAAAGAGGTGTGATTTTTTCTCAATTTTATGAACACAAAGGTAATGTTATTCTTCTAATCCTGCAACAATTAGCACAATTTCACCTTTAGGATTATGTTCAGTAAAATATTGTTGCAATTCGGTCAGAGTTCCCCGTTGTGTTTCTTCAAAAATCTTGGAAATTTCGCGCGATACAGATGCTCTTCTTTCGGTGCCGAATACTTCGGCTAGTTGTGTTAGAGTTTTCACAAGTCTGAATGGCGATTCATAAAATATCATCGTCCTTTTTTCTGTTGACAAATCATGTATTTTCGTCTGTCTCCCTTTTTTCTGTGGCAGGAAACCCTCAAAACAAAACCTGTCGTTGGGCAGACCTGAAGCAACTAAAGCCGGCACAAAAGCTGTGGCTCCGGGTAAACATTCTACGTCTATTCCATTTTCCACACATTGACGCACCACCAGAAAACCGGGATCGGAAATGGCAGGAGTTCCTGCATCTGAAATCAAGGCAATCGTTTGTCCACTTTTAATGCGTTGCACTATGGTTTCAACGGTTTTATGTTCGTTGAACTTGTGGTGAGATTGCATCGTGGTCTTTATTTCGAAATGCTTAAGCAGAAATCCGCTTGTACGGGTATCTTCTGCCAGTATCAAATCAGCAACTTTGAGTATCCGAATGGCACGAAACGTCATATCTTCCAGATTACCAATCGGAGTTGGAACCACATACAGCTTTGCTCCTACTTTTCCATGGTCAACCGACGCTTTGCTTGTGTTACTCATTGTTTTCTTATTTGTTGAATTGAACGATTGTTATTGAACAGTATTTTATTTCTACAGAATCGATTTCCGATATGTTTTTTAGGTAGAAACCCTTTATCAATGCTTTTAAGAAGAGCTTTCTTCAACTCCGTGTTCATATCTTTTTTTTATAAAAGCAATTTCTATCCTTGTTATTTTTTTATCTTTGCAGAATACAACAAAACAGAATTTACCGGATAGAACCTTAAAACGGGTGTAAAGGTACAATAAACAAGAGACAAAAGAAATAAAGTAGAACCAATTTTTCAACAAAATACTATGATTTATTCTGAAAGAAACCATCCCATTCAACAAAAACGTGGAAGTATCGAAGTGATTTGCGGCTCCATGTTTTCCGGCAAAACGGAAGAGTTGATTCGACGGTTGAAACGAGCTAACTTTGCCAAACAGCGTGTAGAGATTTTTAAACCTAAAATTGACACGCGCTACTCTGAAGATGAAGTCGTTTCTCATGATAAAACAGCTATTCGTTCTACTCCGGTGGAATCTTCAGGCAGCATTTTGCTCATGTCGGGCGATGTAGATGTGATTGGTATTGACGAAGCTCAGTTTTTCGACGAAGGGTTGGTAGAGGTATGTACTCAACTGGCCAATCAGGGAATAAGAGTCATTATCGCCGGTCTGGATATGGACTTTAAGGGAGTTCCGTTTGGACCTATGCCGGCGTTATGCGCCATTGCCGAAGATGTTTTTAAAGTTCACGCCATTTGTGTGAGGTGTGGTGCGCTGGCTTACGTGTCGCATCGGCTTGTTGACAGCGACAAGCGCGTACTCCTAGGCGAAATGACTGAATACGAGCCAATATGCAGAGATTGCTATAATGCAAGCAAGCATTAAGCGTAATTTAATTATCAAAAAAAATATAAGTCATGAAGAGAATTTCAAAACCTTTTACTTTCGATCGGGTTGTACGAATAGTTATTGGCTTAACGGTGCTTATATTACTTTTTCTTTTATTGAACAGATTAAGTGGTGTATTGTTGCCATTTTTGGTGGCATGGCTATTAGCTTATTTATTACAACCAATCGTAAAACTTTTCCAACATAAACTCAGGTTCAAAAGCCGGGTTTTGTCAATTATTGCAACACTCATATTGTTTTTTGGGTCAATAATAGGTCTCATTTCTATCCTGGCTCCAATTGTCAGCCTTGAAATCCAAAAGTTATCGCAACTGATAGGGTCATTCAGCAAAACGCTTGACGTTAATACGTTTATTCCAGCAGCCTGGCAAGATGATATTAAGTATTATCTTACCCATCTGGACTTTCAGACATTATTAAAAGACCAGAACATAATGGAGGGGGTTAAGAAACTAGCCCCGGGCTTGTGGAGCTTTATTAATGGATCGTTGGATTTCGTCATGGGATTTTCAGTTGTAGTTATTATTTTTCTTTATCTGATTTTCATACTGCTTGATTATGAAAAAATCACCTCCGGATTTTACGGAATCATTCCTCCAAAATACAAAACCCTCATAACCGAAATCATATCTGATCTGGAATCGGGCATGAACCGCTATTTTAGAGGACAAGCTTTAATTGCTTTAATCGTAGGCATTCTTTTCGCGATCGGTTTTAGTATCATACGGTTGCCATTAGCCATTATACTCGGGTTGCTTATTGGTGCGCTCACTATGGTTCCTTACCTTAAAGCCTTAGCATTGATTCCCTGCGGTGTGATGGGATTGCTTCAGGCAGCCGAAACCGGTCAGAACTTTGGCTCCATTTTGTTAGCTATTGCTATCGTTTTCACGATCATTCAGGTGCTTGAAGATATGGTTCTAACACCCAAAATTATGGGAAAGGTGACAGGACTTAATCCGGCGGTTATCCTGTTATCGCTGTCCGTTTGGGGGTCGCTAATGGGAATGGTGGGAATGATCATAGCATTACCCATGACTACGCTTATGATTTCATATTACAAACGTTTTGTGCTCAATGACAATAATGATGACGAAATTCAGATAAATAACTCCGAGGATTTAAAACCCGAAGAAACTATCATGTAAAGGGCAATAAATGCATATTATAACAGACGAAGCCGGATAAAATTAGTTATCCGGCTTCGCCTGCTTTATTCAGCACAATAATCTTTATTTTTCCACCACTTTTATATCTCTAATCATCAACTGAATAGAAGTATTTCCATTAAATGAATTTTCTTCTATCGTATAACAAATATCCAGTGGATTAAGCGCTTTTAAATGATCGTTGTACTCGTGCATACGGAAAGCAATGCCATTCATAACATTCTCAGAACTGGAGTCAACCAACTCTAGTTTTAAATGCTCCTGCTCTTTGCCAACCAATCGACTGGTTCCATAATCCATAACTTTTTTCGACACAAACACAGGTTTCATATTTCCGGGGCCAAACGGACCAAACTGTTTCAGAACCCTGAAAAATTTTGGAGTAATATCTTTGAACTCTAACACAGCATCGATTTCAATCTGCGGATAGGTTTGTTCTTTCAGGATATTCTCCGCCACAAATTTCTCGAACCGTTCGGTAAATGCCGGAATGTTTTCTTCCTTCATGGATAAACCTGCTGCATACATGTGTCCACCAAAGTTTTCGAGCAAATCGCGGCAGGAATCAATGGCCTTATAAATATCAAATCCCGAAACCGATCTGGCCGATCCGGAAGCAAATCCGTTTGAATTGGTAAGAACAATGCTGGGTTTGTAGTATTCTTCGGACAATCGCGAAGCCACAATTCCGATAACGCCTTTGTGCCAATCAGGTTTGTGTACCACTATTGACTTTCTATCAAGATATCGCTTGTCAGCCCCAATAAGCGCAATAGCTTCATCAGTAATATTCTTGTCTAAGTCTTTTCGGTCGTTGTTATATTCGTTTATTGTATCACTTTTTTCTTTTACAAACAGATAATCACTCGATACAAGCAGCTCCACAGCTTCCGAAGCGAGCTTCATTCTTCCCGAAGCATTGATACGAGGACCAATCTTGAAAACAATATCGCTAATGGTTATTTCTTTGTCCTTCAGCCCGCAAACTTCCAGAATTCCCTGTAGCCCGATACTTGGATTAGAATTAATCTGTTTTAATCCATAAAATGCCAGAATTCTGTTTTCGCCGGTAATGGGAACTATATCAGAAGCAATGCTTAAGGCCAGCAAATCAAGCAATGGAGTAAGCTGTGAAAAATCAATGTTGTTGGTAATGGCGAAAGCCTGCATCAATTTAAAACCGACACCACAGCCCGAGAGATGTTCGTAAGGATATGTACAATCTATTCTTTTAGGGTCTAAAACTGCAACAGCCGGCGGCAACACAGCATCAGGAGTATGGTGATCGCAAATTATAAAATCTACACCCTTCTCCAGAGCATATTTCACCTTCTCCACTGCTTTGATACCACAATCCAACGCAATAATCAGCTTGAAATCATTATCTGCGGCAAAATCAATTCCCTGAATAGAGATGCCATAACCTTCGTTATAACGATCGGGAATGTAAAAATCAACATTCCGGTAGAATTGTTTCAAAAACTTATAAACCAGTGCCACAGAAGTTGTTCCATCAACATCGTAATCGCCGTAAATGAGTATTTTCTCATTCTTCTGCATTGCCTTCGTGAGTCTGTTTACGGCATTATGCATGTCGGCCATCAGAAATGGATCATGCAAATTACTCAGGTCAGGACGAAAAAAACTACGCGCTTCTTCAAAAGTCAGAATATCTCGCTGAACTAACAATTGTGACAGTATTGGACTAATACTCAATTCTTCTGCTAACTTGTTTTGTATTTCACGTTGTTGTTCGGTAAGGGTTCTGTAAATCCAGGTATTTATCATTGTATATTATTTTTTCACTCAAGCGGAAGAAGCAAGCTCTCCTTGTAAATCCAAGCTGTTATTTATCAATCTTATAAGAAAACTATTCAACTATTTTGAATAACAAACGAGGTTCAATGCTGTAAAAGTACAGATTTTTTCCGAAAATACAATAACAGCACACAGATTAGATTTCAAACAAAAGCTTAACAATACATAACAATTGAAGAGATAAAATGCTATCTTTGCATGAAAGAAAAATGATATCTTAAAAGCAGTAAATCCGATAATTAGTTTGATGATTTTCCCAAAATTTGCTTTTTTGAATATATCATTTAGCCATTAAATAAATCCGATTTTAATTATGCACGAAGAAATTATAAAAACACTTGAAATCCTCCGGTCAGGAGGTGTTATTCTATACCCAACCGACACTGTATGGGGACTTGGATGCGACGCCACAAATGAAATTGCCGTAAAACGTATTTTTGATATAAAAAAACGAGCCGATGCCAAAGCTATGCTTGTGCTGATTGATAACCCCGGCAAGTTGCAATCTTATGTTGACGAAGTTCCGGATATAGCGTGGGATTTGATAGAAATGTCTGAAAAACCACTCACCATCATTTATCCTCAGGCTCGCAATCTGGCTTCAAACCTGGTTGCTGAAGACAAATCAATCGGAATCAGGGTGACTACCGAAGAATTCTCGAAAAAGCTCTGTGCTCAATTCAAAAAACCCATTGTCTCCACTTCGGCCAACGTAAGTGGTGAACCAACTCCGCAAAACTTCAGCCAGATATTAGATGAAATTAAAAATGCTGTAGATTATGTGGTGAATTTTAGACGGGATGAATTGTCACTACCCAAACCATCATCCATAATAAAACTGGGAAAAGGAAACTTGTTCAAATTAATCCGGGAATAAAACAAAATGAATAAAGGCCGCTTACGATTTGAATTTGTACTTTGCGATATGCTTGCTTCGCTTATCGTATGGGTGCTCTTTGTGGCTTTCCGAAAACTCATCAACGACATTCAGATTTTTGAGAGTATTCGTTTTCTGATTCCAAACTACAGCTACCTGATAAGCCTGATTTTCTTTCCTTTTTATTGCATTTCAATTCATTATCTGTGCGGTTTTTATTTAAACCCGATAAAAAAATCCAGAGTTGTCGAGATATTCAGTACATTCACATCATCAGCATTTATATCTATTTCCATTTTTTCAATCAGAATGATTAAAGATATTTCTGTTTCATACCAGTACTTCTATATTTCACTTCTTGTATTATTTGGGCTGATGTTTATTTTCACGCTGAGTTTCAGGAGTATTGTTAGCTCAAAAATCAGAAACAATTTCAAGACCAGGAAGTGGACTGTTAACACTATCATCATTGGCACAGGAAAAAACGCATTAAAAATAGCTTCAGAGTTTGAAAAATACGCCCGTCACAACACACTTATAGGCTTCATAAGCAATGACAGGCACACTGCCGTCCCTGCCAACAAAGTATTGGGAAATATGTTTCAGTTGGACACAATCATAGAAAAATACGATATCAAAGAAACCATAATTGCACTGGATGATGCTGATGACTATCAACTTTTCAAGATTATCAACTCATTATATAAATTCAATATTGAGATTCAGTTTACTCCACGGCTATATGAAATACTAACGGGAAGTGCAAAAATAAAAAACCTGGATATAAGCCCTTTAGTAAACATCACCGATTCTACCATGTCCGATTGGGAAGAAAGTGTAAAACGTCTCTTTGATATTATCGTTTCGTTTTTGGCTTTAGTTTTGGTTGCACCTTTTGTGCTTTCCTTTATTTTGCTGATAAAGCTAAACTCCAAAGGACCTGTATTTTACAAACAGGAACGGGTAGGTCAGTTCGGAAGAACGTTTAAAATATTGAAATTCAGAACCATGTACACAGGATCTGAGAAGGGCGTGCCACGTTTAAGCAGTCCTAACGATCAAAGAATTACAAATGTAGGCAAGGTGTTGAGGAAATACAGGTTGGACGAAATTCCTCAATTTTGGAATGTACTCAAAGGTCAAATGAGCGTAGTGGGTCCCAGACCGGAGAGAAAATATTATATCAACAGAATTATTGATCAGGCACCGTATTATTGCCTTCTTTACAGAATCAGACCCGGATTGACTTCGTGGGGTCCGATAAAAATCGGTTATTCCGATACAGTGGATAAAATGATAGAACGACTTAATTACGACATTATTTACATGGAAAATATGTCTTTACTGACCGATGCCAAAATTCTTCTGTACACCCTCGAAATTCTATTTAAAGGAAAAGGTGTTTGATTTAGATTCTAATTTATATATCTTTGTTGAAAGTTTTTTGAAAGATTGTCAGGAGTTTTTATAAAGGTATGGAAAATAAGAGTTGGTATTTGAGAATGATTGCATGGCGTGAGGCTCATGTTAAGCAACGACACTTTATACTCATATTGAGCTTCGTAATAGGAATCTTTGCCGCTATTGCCGCCTTTGTGCTAAGATCTATTATTCATCTGATTCAGCACCTGCTTACAAGTCATTTTAGTCATCAGGATGTAAACTACTGGTATTTACTCTTTCCTATTGTAGGTATCTTAATCACCTCTCTATTTGTTCGCTACATTGTAAAAGATGACATCAGTCACGGGGTGACCCGGATTTTGTATGCCTTCTCGCAACGAAAAAGCATCCTTAAACTTCATAACATCTGGACCTCAATAGTAGGAAGTTCTATCACCATCGGCTTTGGTGGATCTGTAGGAGCCGAAGCACCTATTGTACTTACCGGAGCGGCTATTGGTTCAAATCTGGGAAACTTCTTTAAGATGGATCAGAAGACATTAATGCTTCTGGTGGGATGTGGCTCTGCCGGAGCTATTGGCGGTATCTTCAAAGCACCAATTGCAGGTCTGATGTTCACGCTTGAAGTGCTGATGCTGGATATGACACTTACAGCGATTGCACCACTTTTAATCTCTTCTGTTACAGCCACATCATTATCTTACTTCTTCTCAGGAAGTAACTTTATGTTTCAGTTTAGTAAATACGAGCCCTTTGCCATAGAGCGAATACCTTACCTGATTCTTTTAGGCATTATTTGTGGACTTGTATCCCTCTATTTTACAAGGGGAATGAATAAAATCGAGAGTTTTTTCAGAAAATACAAAAATCCCTATTCGAAACTGATTATTGGAGGTCTGATCTTAAGCATACTTATTTTTATTTTCCCGCCGCTTTATGGCGAAGGTTATGATACAATCGTCGCTCTCTTAAATGGTCAATCGGCTTCTGTTCTCAATCAGAGCTTCTTTTTGGGACTCGGAAACAGTCCCTGGATTATAGTTATTTACCTCTCTTTAATCGTTATCTTTAAAATATTTGCATCAGCATCGACAACTTCGGCCGGCGGTGTGGGTGGAATCTTTGCACCATCGTTGTTTGTCGGTTGCTTAACCGGTTTTGTGGTGTCTCATGTTCTGTCGTTTTTGGGAATTCATGCTCCCGAAGCTAATTTTGCATTGGCGGGGATGTCCGGGCTTATGTCGGGCGTAATGCATGCTCCTCTGACCGGGATATTCCTTATTGCAGAACTGACCGGGGGCTATAATTTATTTATGACGCTTATGATCGTTTCTGTGGTTTCCTATCTGACCATTATTCTTTTTGAACCGCACAGTTTGTATGCCATGCGGTTGGCCAAGAAAGGCGAACTGCTGACACATCACAAAGACAAAGCGATACTTACGATGCTGAAAATGGAGAACTTCATCGAAACGGATTTCATCACATTGTACCCCGACATGACGTTAGGCGAGCTCGTAAAGAATATATCAAAATCCAAAAGAAATATATTTCCTGTTGTAAACCCGGTTACCAACAGACTAAACGGTATAGTGCTGGTAGATGAGGTGCGCAATATTATGTTCCGACCTGATTTATATAACCGATTTAAAGTAAATAAATTGATGACATCGCCTCCTGCATTGCTCAATGCTAGTATGCCTATGGAGACTGTAATGGATATTTTTGAAGACACCAACTCATGGTATCTGCCTGTCGTGGACGATAATAAAGTATATTTGGGTTTTTGTTCTAAATCCAAGATTTTTAATTCTTACAGACATGTGTTGGTACATTTTTCCGAAGAATAGTATCAACTTGTTTCCCCTACTACAAAATATATAGAATAATGGCAAAACAAAAGCTAACTTACACCGAGGCAGTTACAGAGCTGGAGCAAATTCTGGCAGAGTTGGAAAGTAATGCAGAAGTGAATATGGATTTCATCGCTGAAAAAGTAAAAAGAGCAGCTGTTCTGATGGAACTTTGCAAAAAACAATTGCACGAATTGGACGAGGAAATAGAGAAGATGATGACTGGTTTAGAGGTTTGAATTATTCGATAAAGTGAACCTTTACATTTTCTAATTCAGCATACTTTCCCAGCAATTCAATAGAGTAATCTACAGCATCCTGAAGCCCAGACCTGCCGCTGTATCCGTTTATAATCAATAGCAGTCTGGTTGTATCTCCTCCTATTTTTGTTCGTTCATTATCGCTGGTTGGCGTACCTATTCCACCAGTTTCATCAGAGTAGAGCGGCAAACCTTCCACGTTTAAAAGTCCTCTGCCTATTGCTTCAAACTCCTCATCGGCGGTTCCTACTCCCAACTGAATCTTTCCCTGAATCTTTTCTAAATCAAAACCTCCGATAGAAAATCCGCTTCGGATGGAGACCAGATTAATAACATCAACTAAGGTACTGACTTTATAAATTGGAATCTCCCTAAGTATGCGCCTACACAATGCTTCTGCCGAAGGACGATAACGATTGGGATCTTTACCCAGTATTTTATAAACCTTACGGGTTGCTGCTATCTCCGGACGTTTGTTTATGTCCTCCAACGCGTAAACCGATTTTATTCGTTGAATTTCGGCCTCCATTTCAGACCAAAACTCTGACGAAGTTTCAGCGTTCTTCACCTCACACATTATGGTTGCTAAAACCAGCTGCGGACAAGCCTCACGTATTCTATTTGAAATTACGATGTTCATACTCCGAACTCTATATCACGCTTTTTTAATCATTATTCCACTTAGCATCCTGCCCGATTTTATTCCTAACCTGCGGGCTGAAAAGAAACGGTCAGGGCTGGTAAATGTACAAAGCCCCGCAATCTCTATATTCTCAGCCGGTATTCCTGCATTTTCAAGTGATTGCTGATTTGCTTTCCACAAATCGAGAAAAAATGAGCTTCCTCGTTGTTCGCAGATGTTGGATATATCAAAGCCTGCTGCCTTAAATGAATCTATCACGTCAACACCGACTTCATAAACCTCGCTCGATATTGATGGGCCAATAACCACCAGAATGTCCTTTACACTGCATTTATGTGCCTCAACAAGCCTACGGATAGTTTCCTCTGCTATCCTCCCACACGTGCCACGCCAGCCTGCATGAGCAGCTGCCACCACTTGCTTAACCGGATCGAAAAATAATAACGGAACACAATCGGCTGTGGTAACTCCGATACAAATTCCCGGTAGGTTGGTATATAAAGCATCAATTCCATTCAGATATTGCAGTTTCTCTGCTTTTGATAACTGAAAGTAAGCCTCGTCAATTTCTCTCACCTCAGTGCCGTGATTTTGATATGGAATAATAAGCCTTTCCAAATTAATATCCAGCCGATCACACAAAATTTGCTGATTTCGCAAAAAGCTCTCAGGCGCATCCCCATAAAACGGACTCAAATTAAATGACGCATAATTGCCCACACTTACACCACCTTCCCGGCTCGTGCAAAAATGGGCAATTTCATTATGCTTATTCAGTAAATTGTACGTAATCATAGTTGCTTACCTCTTACTGCTTACCTCTGGTTTACAGTTCATCCCAGCCTATTCCTTTATATTGGCTCAGATCATCCTCTTCTTCCTCTTCTTCCTCTTCTTCAAGTTCTTCCTCCACATCACGATAGGCTATTTCCATTGGACGATGCGTAATTTCAACGATCTTATTGGATTCTTTGTTTATTTCTGCCCAGATTAGATCCTTGAGCTCCGCAAGACCCAAACCGGTTACTGACGAAATGAAAACCGACTGAATATCTGTAGGCACCAGTTTTTTTATTTCAGTTGTCAATTCTTCATCCAGCATATCACATTTGGTTATGGCCAAAATTCTCTGCTTATCGACAAGTTCCGGATTATACTGTTTCAGCTCATTAAGCAGGATATTATATTCGGCGATAATATCATCCGTATCTGCCGGAATCATAAACAGCAAAATAGAATTTCTTTCGATATGACGTAAGAAACGTAATCCAAGCCCACGACCTTCCGATGCTCCTTCAATTATTCCCGGTATATCAGCCATTACAAATGATCTGTCGTCGCGATAAGAAACAATACCCAGGTTTGGTACCAGTGTGGTAAAAGGATAATTGGCAATTTCGGGTTTTGCTGCAGATACAACCGATAGTAAGGTTGATTTTCCGGCATTGGGGAATCCCACCAAACCAACATCCGCTAATACCTTCAATTGTAAGATCACTGTTTTCTCTATCGATGCTTCACCGGGTTGTGCAAAACGTGGTGTTTGATTGGTAGCAGAACGAAAATGCCAGTTTCCTTGTCCGCCACGTCCACCCTTAATCAACACTACCTCTTCGCCATCTTCCTTTATGTCCGAAAGAAATTCTCCTGTCTCAGCATCATATACTACAGTTCCGCAAGGCACTTCAATAATTTTATCCTCGCCATCTTTCCCAAAACTTCTGCTCAAACCTCCACTCTCGCCATCGCCGGCATAAATATGTCGTGCGTATTTCAGGTGAATCAGTGTCCAGTGGTTTTTACTACCTCTCAAAATAATATGACCGCCACGACCGCCATCACCTCCATCCGGACCTCCTTTCATAGTAAGTTTGTCGCGGTATAAATGCTTTGAACCCGGTCCACCTTTGCCCGAACGACAAAATATCTTTACGTAATCTACAAAGTTAGAACTTGCCATTTTATTTGTTT
>Ga0302211_10000202_pt1 | contig 24296 bp, 25 predicted proteins | sample II_Fen_E3_3_FD_200234 | JGI IMG/M metagenome (GOLD analysis project Ga0302211, IMG submission 200234) | Peat permafrost microbial communities from Stordalen Mire near Abisko, Sweden - II_Fen_E3_3 | ecosystem: Environmental > Terrestrial > Soil > Wetlands > Permafrost | place: Sweden: Abisko... | reverse complement strand
ATCAACAAACTGCTTGTATCGTTGGAGGAGAGCTTCATTCATCTTTTTTGCAAAAAAGATTAGCACGTCAATTTTATGACGATGTCATAATTTGTTTGTAAAGCGATAAATCTGCCCGTTACAGCTATATTGACCGCCCGCCAAACAGACATACACATCGTGTCTTCATCATCAAGTTGTTCTGTAGTATATTTTTGCACAGTGAACAGGGTATGTTGACACACACTACATTCACAACCATGTCCGTGTACTAAAGGTAGCATATTTTTGGTGATTATGTTTGGCTTTGCATAATATTCGCTACGTAAGTATTGTATATTTGCCATGATGGGGCTAGGTTTCGTAGCTACGATATTAATCACTATTCCATTGTGTGTAACATGTATATGTGCTGCTGCATTTTTATATCTTTTTGCTAAACACATGAAACGTTTCATCGCTGAGAACACCCAAGCATTAACACATTTTGGAGGATAATATAACTTTGTTTCTTCATCGCAAAAATCTTCTGCTGATACATGATCGATACCTATCCCGCCTAAATGTAGACGCTTATATAATGTGTCTTTTTGTATTTCTTGTATGGTTCTGGTCAGTTGACAACTATGATCAAATACATATGCTGTCCCTGAGTCATATAATATTATACCATCTTTGTAGAGCAATACTTGGTCTTTTTGTTGTTCTAAAACAAGTTGTTTGTATCGTTGGAGGAGAGTTTCATTCATCTTTTGCAAAAAAAAGTCATCATCAATTTTACGTGGATATGGGGGGAAATAATATTTACAATTTGTCCGCAACAGACTTATGTTGTGTGTTAAACACGTTGAGCTCTTGAATGAGTTTGTTGATCATTGTTGTTGTCGATATATCATTACCATATGTCATTAATAAGGCGTGAAGACCTGTTGTGCATCGCGTCAATACATCGACTAACTCACGATACAACTTTATTTTTTCTTGATATACAGCGATGATCGCATCGTCGCACTTATCATCTGGCACTAATTTCTTGAAGATGATGATCTCGTAAATCATCATGATGAAGTGCATACATAACTTGATATTTTCTGTTACAGCGTTTATGGCTGCTGTACGATCTTGACCTGTCATGTATCTGGTCACACTCTGAAAGTTGGTTGTATCAATGTTGATGTAACCTGTCTGACGATCAAGTGCTAACTTTTGTGCATAGACCAATTTCGATATCTGCTCCAAATTAGTCTTTGTCCTATTAATAATTTCTGATGCTGGCGAAGACATATATGTTTGATCTCTTATTTTTCATTGAATTTGATAAACTCAATTACCAATGTCTCAAGATTACGAACATCGAAAACAAAGTCCTTAACAACGTTCAATCCGTGTGATGTTTTCAATGTGCCTATTTTTTCTGCTGCACTCTCAATAAATGAGTTGTTGTATTTAGGGTTCTTGGTGCTTGATGAACATTGGGCATAAATCAATCTGCAAACATTGTTGAGATATACACGGGCGGCTTGATGCAATTGTTTGAGTGTTGGATAATCTGTACAAAAACCTGTATCATTGCCAGATAAGATTGCTTTGAAGACGATGTAATGACGTCTTGCACATATGTGTTCTGGGACATTGTTCTCGATATAGTGCAATTTTGAGTTGTTAATGTTGTACAATGTGCGACTAATATCTCTATATTTTTTGTTCGAGTCGATGTAAAAACCATTGATGGTTCTATATACATCGCCAAAATCAACTGTTCCAGCTGCGATATCTTCATTCAATGTAACGATGAACTCATCATCTGATTCGGAAACTTCTTCAAGAACAACATAACTATCGACGGTGTCTTTATACAAGCAGTTTTGTGATGATGTCATCGACACAACATAACTCTTGTTTGTATCCCACACGACATCTGTACCACCAATCAAACCTTCAAAGATATCGCTGAATGACTTCTCGAAGAAACATTTATCAGAGATGTCTAATGAATTTTTTGATACCATTCTCCAAGCGCCCAAAATGTAGATGTAACGGAATACCGTTCCATCGCGAACAGGCCACTTGACTAAAATATCGTTGTCGGATGGTTTAACATAACCGAGTAATGGTCTTGATACAGTAAGAGGACGAATAGTTCGTGCGCTGTAATCAACAGCGACAATCATATCATTGAAGATTTCACGTGCAGATCCCTTTGCATTACCAAAATGATAAACATAAACATCGTCCAAACAGAGCGTGTCGTATGATAGCCCATACATTTCGAGGTGACCTAGCATCTGTTCATGAGTCCAAAATGACTCTGTGTCGAGATTAAGCTCGCTAATGATGGATGAAATAACATCATTCTTAGATACGGTAAAACTGGTCATGGTTAGAATTTCTTTCTTATAGACCATAATTTATAAATATCAAATATAGATGCAAGAAATTGAAGTCGTTGAAGCACCGGTCGAGACACTTGACCTGGTTGATCTTGTTCCAGAGTTGCGAACAAGATATCTCGAAACATTTCTTCCTTACATGGATCCGAAAGATTACAACGCGCTACTTGATCGTTTGCTAACAAAGATCAGGCTATCAACAAAGAGCGAACTGCCAGAAATTAATGTCAACAATGCCATCGCAGCGCTCAAATTCATTGGATTGAAATTTGTCATAGGTGTTGACATAACACAAACAGAAGAACATTTGGTGACAGCACCATTTCCAGTAGATATTGAAGTCATCGGTAGTCGTGGTCGTGGCGATGTTGCATACAAAAGTGTGAATCCATCAAATCAACTGTTCAGAGCGATGTATATAAAAGTTGAGTATCCTCACGGCTCGAACAACATCAAAGAATTCGATCTATCGCAGATGTCAGAAGCACAAGCACTAGCAATATGGTCGTGGTCGGTAGGTAAGATCAATGAACTAATTATATCGTCCGTAGAAACTTGGGTGACATATGCTAACAAACCTGAATCGCGACAAGAACAACTCGTCTCAGATACTGAGTACTTACGACTTGCATCAGAGCTTGAAGAAATAACAGGTCGATCATTCATCGTGCCATATAACATTTTTTACTATGCGTTGAGTATGGTTGGTTATGCGCGTTTCGTAGATTCTTTGTTGCTCGGCCAAGATAACACTCGATTGCTGAGTGAGCTCCGTTATGAGATTTCCGCGAAAGAAACATTGCAAAGACTCAAGACAAAAATAGAAGAAGATAGATACAACAAAGGTACATTCTTGTATTATGCCAAGGAGCGTTTACCCGCTGATCGTCATAAAAAGTTTGTTGCGAGCACAACTCCTGATATGACGTTCGATGAAATACAGCAGTTGCTATCTTCAAGCGACTTGAAGCTTGTGTTGGATGCTATCTCTGACGAAAAAAAGAAGGTCGATGCACTGACAAACAACAACTGTCCGCACAAAAAGCTCGTTGCGACATTGTCGTCAGAGGTCGTATCAGATGAAAAAGCAGATACGCTAAAAGCGCTGACAGAGTACTTGCCTGCTGATCACTCAGATCAGGAGCTCATTCCTTGTAACAAATGTAAGTTCCCATTGATGTGTCCGCACGATCTTATCATGCAAAGAGGGTTAGCTGACCGCAAAAACACAAAAGAGATAAAAGATGCGATCAAGGGATATATTTATCCTGACTCGATACAAGGTAACTATGTATGTCGCATCTGTGGTCAGGTCATTTTGAGCATCAGTTCATTCGATCTTGTTGTTGATCAATATTCATTCAGCCGCACAGACGATGATCCGGAGGTGTCAGCCATCTGGACAGAAGTTTCATACATGACCAGATACATCACATTCAAGAATTTGGTTAATAAAAACTCATTCGTATCTGCGATCGTATCATTGATATGGCCGCTTATCGAATCGAAAGTCGCGCAAATCATGACTAGTCGCGGGTCATCAGCAGAAGAACTCAATGCAAAAAAGAGGATCAATAACGCTATATACATTTTTGCTGCGTTCATCAACTTGTCGGTTACATCTGCGTCGACCACGACTACGTCTACAAAAGATACTGTCGGAGTGTCACTTGCATATCCAGCAGAAACACAAGGAAAAGATGCAATGGCGAAGATGTTTAATTTTGCTGCATCAACCATCTGGTCGACAATGACAACACATATTCGTCGTGTTCCTGGTATGAGCATCAAAATGATCGCACAAGATTTAGTCGCTGCATATAGATCGATCGCAGAAAAGAAGAAGGGACCAATCGTCCAAATGTATGATGAATCAGGTAACACCGATACATGGCTAAATAGTTCTTGGTTCGAATATATCTGTGCGCACACTTTGGATGTGTTTACAGAAAAGAACATCAATGCTCTGCTCGATAAGATCGCACCATTCAAGGAAATTGCACAAGATACTCCGAAGAAGAAAAAGCAAGAAGATGCGTCCTCACCGCCCGCAAAGATGTCGAAGAAGACGATCAAAGCGCGACAAGTCAACTATGATGCACTTAAATTGGGCACATTTAAGTTACCGATGCCGTTCATGACACCTGAAGATGTGCGCAAAAAGTATTTACCAGTGCATAGCAAGCCTGTTCCATACTCGCAAGTGATCGAAGGTGATCCTATGCTCAAAGCAGTAGATGAGTGGTACAAAAAGTATTTCGATCAATCATTCATCCTGATGATCAAATATTTCTCTGAGATATATCCAAAGATAGGTTACAACTCAGATCAACCGACACAAGAATTAGCTGCGCTTACTAGAGATCCTGATATGAAAACGCTTAAGCGCTATGAACAACTCGTCACTCGTCTCATTCGTTATGTGGCGATGAAGAACTTTCATCCGATGCCCGACAAGAATAGTTATGCGACAGAAGTCGAAGTACCACTTGCATATATATATAAGGCCGATGGAACAAAACGTTCGTGGTCAGAGTATGGTCCGTGGAAGCGACCAGAAGGTAAGAAGGGACCGTGGGTGCGCGATGAGAAGAGCACATATAAGTATGTATGGCCCGCAGACAAGATCAACTCTTGGAAAGATTCTGCTGGCTATACATATGCATCAAAGGGTGATGACGCATCATCTGATGCAGACATCATAGTTGCACTCAGAGCACGAGAACGTATAGAAAACATGATCGCATTTTATGAGTTCATCTGTCCGAAAGGCGATTTGCATGAATTCGGTAACACAAAGAAATGTACAAAGTGCGAATACATCCAGGGCAAGAAATCACCGGACGATGAGCATAAGTACTATGACAAATTCCTTGCAGAGTATCAACGTGATCAAAAAATTATCACACCTGATACCAAGCCGATGGATCTGGTTGCACCTAAACCACCTCAAAAGAAACCAGTAGAAGTTAAGCCTCTCGACTTCAACCTTGTTATTGAAGCTGCTAAATTTTGTGGCTTGCAACCTAACATGATTGCAAGCATCGGAGCATATGAGAAGGTCAAGATGAAAGATATTCAAGACAACAAGTTCACAGCGCCTGTCACTACTTCGAAGGCAATGTCACGACCAGATAAGATTAGAAGTTGTTGTATATCGATGATCATCGCATATGGTTCATTCGTCAACATCGCAAAAAATTACTCACCGCCTGCAGACCTTTTGAAGTTGCTCGAAGATGTTCGTGTTCCAAAAGATATCATGTCGTTAGATACATTCGCAGATTCTTTCACCGAAAAGTATGATACTGTGTTCAACAACAACTCATCGAAAGATCTCATCGACTTTGCGCTCGGATCGTTCGTTGCAATGATACTACGTTTGCGCGATGTTTTGCATGGTCATAAAGAGCTTCGACCCATCGTTGACTGGGTGCTTGAGAAGACATTCGGACCAGAAAATCTATCGACGAAAGCAGAGATCACCAACTGGTCAAGCATACTCAAAAAAGAAAGAGAGATCAGCGATATGAACACAGAAGAAATAATTGGTCCCGCAGAAGACGAGGACGAAGATGCTGCCGGCGGTGAAGCATTCGGTAATGATATAGACAACGAAGATATCGATGATGATGGTGATGATGTAGGCAATCAAATCAAGGTGAGAGGCAACTCTTTAGACTAATCGACACGCGCACGTATACATCTCATCGAATGTTGTGCGACCAAAGATGTAATCAAGCGCTAACACAGATGTTGGCATACCGATGACGTCGTCAACAGGCTCTCCGGGACACTCACATGTTATCATGAAGTCATGCCCACACACAACTTTTTGTTGGGCTTCTGTGAGCTGCGCTCTCGTGAGTTTTGTTTCGAACGCGTACACAGCATCTTCTGATGCTAATAGTGCAGGAAATATCTCTTCAGGGTTCTCACAAATGATTATATCGATGATCGAATCATCTACTTTGCCAGCTAGTATGTCTGGATTATGACCGATGATACATGGAAACTCTTTACCGATGTCGGCAGAAAACATGTACGAGCCATCAGTGATAGATCTTTCGACGAACAGTACTATATCTATTTTTTTTCCTGTGCTTGGATCGAGCTCGTCGGTGAAGATTTTTGCTCGAATCATCTCTTTCATAGGAATACATGGTCGTGTATACTCGATGAAATATGTGCTACCATACATACGATATGTATTTTCTCCGTGCCTAAATACTTGCATTTTTATGATCAGCCCGCGACATCAATTTTAGTGTCAATCACAACGTCGAGCAATTTTTCATGCATCGAAAACACAGGCATCTTTGTACGTGGTCGATGTAATTTCATGTCAACATCGCGAGTAACATCGTATTGCCATATATAATCTCGTTCAATCGGATGCCATTTTTTGGTTGTCGGCCACATAAACAATAATCGTTTTCCTTGAAAATCAACATTTTCTTCAAAAAAATATATTTCGACCCTATCATCGTCATCCGAAAGATAGTTGAACTGTGCCTTGTGCATCTTTCCGGACCACAACGACACAACGTATGTACACTTCTCCGAAGATATGACTATTTCTAACCCGCACATGACATCGTATTCGAAGAGACGTAAGTTGTCATACGGCTTGATACCTGGTAATATTTCATCGTAGTTATATTCCACGCATTTTAGATGCACGTTGTTATCTCGATCTACATAAAGTATTGCATCATCATACATATTACACCATTCGGTGCCATTATCTGAATTTTCTGACGGTACTAAAATATATGCTAGTACATGTGTGTTATGTGATATGACTCTGCAAAACTTGGCTGATGTGTGATACCTGCCGTTACATATTTTTATTGTATCTCCGTTGTTCATGATTATCACAAGATTCGCGATATAGTCGTATATCGCATCTGCATAATAGTCGCGCGAATTTGATTGCTTCGTGAGTTTTATCATTGATGATCGGAAATGAGTAATGATGCAAAATTCCATCAACAAGCGTTAAGCCCTTAGGGCCAGATGTATCAGTATGAAACATGTTTCGTCACACGTAATACATAACATTCGCATTTTTCATGACGCAAAAAAAGATGCGCATGGCATAATTATGTTGCGTGTAAGCATCTACATACGCTCCGATGCATTCACTTTTTTGTGAATCATCGTGTTCGGAGTATGAACTTCGCACAACTCATAGATGATCTTTGCTTCGAAATCGATCTCATGTCCAACATGCTTGTTGATCTTGAAGATGCTTTTTCTTGCATTGATGGTTGCTTCTGCGATACGATCAGCACAATCAAGTGTACCGGGATTGATCAAAAGATAGTCGCTGCGTTCTATTCTTTGTGTTTCCTTCGAGACCAAGTCTGCATAGTCGAAGTTCGATAGTGTGTCGGATGCCATATGTTGATCAGGCGGAACAAACTTGATGACCTTCTTGAACAGTGCATATGGACTTGCATGAATCGAGACCTGATAGTCGAGCTCATCGTGTGCATCTTCTGGATTAACATCTGTGTCAGATGGTTTGAGTGTATCGTCTGTTGGGATCTCATCATCATCTGCGTCAAACTGCTCTTCATCTTCTTCGGTCTCATTCTTGCGCTTATTGATCTTTTTTTTGATCTTCTTACGTTCAGCAGCGCCGATATAACCATCATTGTCTTCATACTTGCTGTTTGTATCATCGTCAGAGTCAGAGTATTCAGAGAACATTGCAAACGGTGAGAATATATTGAGTATATAACTATTATAATGATTCAATTTTGTATACCCCCAAAAAGTATATGGCACACAAAAGATACTCATTGCGAACACAATCTGTGAGCATATCAAAAGACAAATACTCTTTGGCAGAAGCACGCAAGTGGTTGGAGAAGCATGGATACAAGACATCTGTTGATGCATCAATGAGCAAGAAGTCAAAGTACTATCACTTCAGACAGACACCTGCAGCTGTCGATGATGTGTATGTAACAAAAGAAATAGAACCGGGCATCGAACTTGTATTGCATCGTGAGAAGAAACCATCAGAGAAGCGAGGATCAAAATCGTCGCGTAAAGCAGGTGGCAGCAGCAAAAAAAAGTCATCGAAGAAGATATCTCGCAAAGTAACGAGACGACGAGAATCACACAAAGAACAAAAGTTGCTCAAGAAATATTAGACGCGTCTAAGTTTTCTTGATACATAGTTGTTCGATTTTTGTGAATGCTGCCACAATGGCACTTGCTACAGCTACATAGTCGCTAGGTTGATTGTTGTAACTGCTGATACGCAATATGCCGAGTGCGATTTCTTTAGGGCATTTGACAGCTTTCAAGACATGACTCATCCCACCGCCAGCTGAGTTACATGCCGATCCGATCGACAACACTATTTTGCGTTGTTCGAAAAAGTCTTTTAGCTTGACATTACACACTTGCATTGAGCAACTGTTGTATACGATGCTGCAAAACAATGTTCCGGGCAATGTGTTTCCCTGTTTTTCTGTCTCGAACACAACAAGACATTTAGGCGGCTTGGCAGGCATCATCACATAGTCGATATATTTTATGACCGGAATGCCTGCATCGGACATGATCTTGAAAATCTTGTTCTTGCCTGCAAGACATTCGCGCATCGTTTTATCATGACCGGCAAACATCTGCAAATATGCTTCACGCAGTCCGATGATACCGGGCATGTTATATGTGCCACCACGCAAACCATAATTCTGGGCACCTGTGATAGGTATGAATGTCTTTTTTTCCAAAAATCTACGACTGATCAATAGTGTACCGATACCAAATGGCCCTCCGAGTTTATGTCCCGAAAAACATATGCCGTCTACGACGATCTTTGTGTTAACATGATGAGTTTCGTGCAAACCGTTTGTATCGCGCAGAACAATAACAGTGATGGTACCAAGATGTGCAAATTCCATCAAAGTACTTTCATCAGGTGATTCGATGCGCACATACTTACACTTTGTCTGATCGCCCGGTGCAGGTACTCGCACGCAATATGTGTACGACATATCTTGTGGTACTTTGAGCAGCGACACAGCATCTATCACGACCATGTTGATAGGCAGTTTGCCCGCCGTCTGTGCGCAGTCGGAATAGAAAAATATGTCACGTGAATCACGATATGTATCGACAACACTGGCGATCGCAGCAATATCATTTATCGCGCCTGTCTCATTGTTCGCATGCATGCAACATACTAATGTCGGGCAGCCTGGACACTCTACTTCGAGCGCTTCGAGTACATCAACAAATGCCATCGGACTCACCGTCCCATCAATATCTGGTTCGACCCACTTTACTATTGTGCCATTTCTTTCCGCTTGTTGTACACTTTGTAACAAACATTTGTGCTCGATCGTTGTACATACGATGACTCGACGTTGAGTTGATGCAACAGTGAACATGTCGACAACAGTACAATTACATTCTGTTGATCCCGACGTCCAGATGAGTTCATGCGATGATTCAGGACATACAAATGCTTCTCGCAAGAGGTATTCGAAGTCGTTTGCACGCTCTCTCCAATATTTTGCTACGGGGTTTGCTGCCGATACATTACCACAAGTCGCGACCGATGCAAACGACTTGATCGATTCTGGAAACATTGGTATAGTCGCATTATTATCGAAGTAAATAAAATCGTTGACCGAGCCTGAACGTGGTTTTTTAGAGGTCATTAATATACTTTCCGCCGACATTAATTTTTAAAAATTGAACGATGAAGAGTATATTATCTCAAACTATAATGCACCCATATGCTCTATGTTCATCTTGCGGCTTCCCCATCTTCTTGGTGCAGACAGAGTACGAAATTAGACGTGCAGCAAAATTCAAGGAAATCAACATTTTGCCAGAACAGATAAGAACAAACACAAGCGAAGAGATGATCACTTCGGACATATTTGACTCTCTAGGCATCGAAAAAGTATGTTGTCGTATGCACATCGCGACAGGCACAAGGTTCACATACGATGTTTACAGCGTAAACCCTGTGTTGCCCAACAGCGAGCCAGAGGCAAGTGAAAATCTTATGAAGAAAGATTAATTCTTGTCATTGACACGCAACGTTTATTATTTTTTTGCTACGATATTGTTCGGCATCAACATAGGCATCTAATGATCCATTGACCATTTGTTGACGATCGACAAAGCCCGTGCAAATGTCATTGTTGAATCGTTATAATCGTTTGCTGCCATGTCACATGCCGCCAAGAATATATTTTTTGTTATGTTCAAATCGCGTAAAATGTCATCGAGCAACCATATCGAAAAATCAAAACGCATAACAGCAGGCACCAAGCACAGGAGGTCAGAGTCCTCTGTATATACTATTGTGTTAGCGTTAGCATCGGTGCGTTGATCGTTACATATGGCAGCCATCTCATCGTCCGCCTCATGACCATCTGGTGCTACGACGACTGTCACTCCAGCCGCCTGCATAAGCTCTTCAAAAATGTCAAACGTATATATCGGCAAACCAACTAACTTCTGTCTAGGTCTTATTTTTTTGCTCGGTTTCTCTGATGGATCGAACACAAAAATTAGAGATGCGACATCATCAGGCGACTTTAACCGCGTGCACAAATCATGTATACGCTTGTTGAATGTTCTTTGCAACACATCTGCAAACACGTCTCGAGACAGATGTCTTATCGGCATGCTAAAATTGATGACAAGCATCGTACCATCAACTATTATTGCATCGAATTTTTGGGGCTTCGTACTTGAAGAATTCTTGATCGCTTGCCACAAACCTCTGATTCCCATTTGTTTATATCTTATTGGACCAACATACATCGCCATCGAAAATGGAGATCAAATTTGTACCACCAAAAGTGATGTCTCGAGAAGAGTATATGCGTGAGTTTGAATGGCATGTCAGAATGATATGCACGCGGTTTGAGATGAAGTTGATCATCGTTACACAACACTATATGATCGCCAATGAGATCCGTTTCGACGATCCGACAACAGCGATGAAGCACATAACTCGAATGGTGCATGGCGCCATCTTACGGTTTGGAGAGTTCTTATTAAGGTTACCAGAGAATGTTCATGAGAGAGATGCACAACGTCGATACAAAAAAATAAAGATGATCGATCAAGGCATCCCCGCACATACGGTCGACGAAATCTTAGATCTGCCCGTTGTCATCGGCTATCCATTCTCATCGTCGAATGATCCTATTGAACTACATGACTACAAGTTGATACAAAAGTTAGACGCGTTCATTGCGCAATATTTCGATGCGATCAGTTTAGAACGACCAGAGTTGTATGAGAAAGATCTTTCCGAAAGTCCAAAAAATGTAGTTCGCGCCATGGTATACTCACATGAGTTGACTAGAGAGATGATTATGTCATCGTTACTAAACATGGAATCGATCGATGTTGCAGAATATTTCAATTAGGGCTAGAGACTAGAGACTAAAACCACAACCATGACCTTTTCATCTGAGCATCTATTTCAGACGATGAGGACGGAACATCTGCAGGCGGTATAGCTGTATCGTTCGCAGCAGGTTGCGTGTCAAGTTGTTCATCAGATGGTTCGGCACCGTCTGTATTTTTTTCTTCGAGCGTAACTTCTGTCGTGTCTTCATCTGACTCCTCAAAGTACTTGTCATTGATGTAATGACGACCCTCGATATCATCTTTGATAGTGTTGATCTCTGTCTTGATGCTTGTGACAGTTGCATTTATCGTTTCTTCGATCTTAGCGTCGACCCTGGCGTCGATCTTAGCATCAACCTTTGTTTCAAGTGCGGATACAGTTTCACGCAGATGTTCAACTGTTGTGTATAACTCTTTGATCTCTCTACTCATAGATGATGTGATACCGATCAAGCTCTGAATGACACTCGAAACATATTCATCGCGCGCGGATATAATGTTGTGATGTTCTTTGATTTTTTTGTCTACATCATTCATGATGTCGGCAGTGATTGACATTCTACATGCTGTATCAATGTTATCAATGCGACCAATGATCGCTTCGACAGATGAGTTCAAGTTGCTAATGATGTGATCGTTGTTTGTGCCTGTCACTTTTGTGTACAGCTTCAACAGAACTTCTGCTTGCAACGGATGAGTAGCAAGATAGAATTTATGTATCGGAAGGCATTTACCTTGCATCAAATAGTTGTACGATGTTATGATCGATGGATCTTTGGAGTGCAATTTAGTCGGTGAGTACATCACGCCCTTAGATGTTAGATAGTTTTGAATGACATCAAACGGTGTACTACTAACATGGGGCACAGTATATTTCACATGTTGTAAACCTGGCATTAAATGACTAGTGTTGTATATAGTTACTGTATTACAATCATTAGGTTTCTGCACGATATATAAGTATTTCAGTGACATCTTTATAACCATGTTTTAATTATTCTATGAATTCTTAATTTGCGGGCGATGAGGTGCGTGTTATAAAATGTTCAGAGGAATCACACAACAGATAAAAAAGGTACGTATGTATGTTAACTTCTTGATGGATAAACTCATCAAAAATATTACGATGTACATCATAAAGTTCATCGACAACATGATCTCGAGAAGCATCAATCATTATCATCATGCGGTAAGCGAGCTGCCCGCTGACGATGCCGTCTCATCGTCGAACAAAATAGAATATGTTGTTTACGCTGCGATATCACCAACGAGCGGTCCGATCGTCACATGTACAGTCGCGATGAACTATCTGTTGTCTGAGCTCATGTCGCAAGAAGCACCATTTACTTCGAACGAAATATTGACCGAGTTTTCACTCGAAGAAACGGACAAAGTGATATTGATCTTGGCAACGGTGTCTGGCAAAATGGTGCATCTGACCATTCCATTCGACGATGAGAGCAAATGGCATATCGGCGATGCAATAATCGATCGTCCACTTTTCGGTATGATCGAAAATTGTATATAAAACCTTCCGGCCGTCATAACATTTAACTATGATTAGACGTGCTAGAAGCAACATTTTAGAACTTAGGGGATTAAGATTGGTAGATCTCAAGAATGTGACCATCGATATTTCGAAAGAAGACATCCCAAAATTCTACAATGATATACCGACAAAGTGGTACTCCGATCAAGATTTATGCACGAGCGATTGCAAGTGTTGGAACTGCGGCTTGAACTTTACTACTGATTCTGCGTTCATACCTATGAACCCTAAGAGAGTACCACCTATCTTCGATTCAGACGGCAACAAAACAGATGAAGCGATCGTATTTGACCGTTATGGCATATATTGTTCCTGGCCATGTGCTGCCCGTGATGCATATCATCGATTCGGTAATCAAAAAAATTACACAGACATACAACAAGGTCTGCGTGTTGTTTACAACATCATATATGATTGCAATGTTATTTTTGTGCGTATGTCTCCCGATAAGACAGTTATGTCAGAATATTGTGGTAATGGAGGTATGAGTAACAATGAATATTCTAATGCTATCAAGATGATCAACTTAAAGATGAGAGAAGAATCTATCCACGGAAAGTGAGCGCGAATGATGAGCACGGACGGTAAGATCTTATCGTCTATGAACCATATGGATGCATCGCATCCGCGGCATTCATGTTTTATTTTTTGCTGACATACAACAAAAAAATTTGGATTTGTCACGAACGTGACGGGTTGGGCGGGTACTACGAACGTAGTGGGTTGGGCGGGCCGTTGCGAAGGGCGATGTCACGAATGTGACGGCGGACATTCAAGGGTGATTACTGGATTTACAGTTCGAACCATTGAATAGGGTGGTCTCAAGACCTGTGTGGGTGAAGTGTGAACTTATGGATTGCAATTTTCGATTGATCTCTTTGGCGGAGACTTTCTGATGTTGTCATAATATGTGCGAGCGAAGTAGTAGAATTTCTTTCCTGCGAATATGTTTTCATTCGCATTGAACATATTAGCTGGATCGAAACATTTCAGACCATGCTCATTGTCGTAATTAACGGCAACCATATCATAATTAACATCATATCTACGTTTGCGACCTGTGACTTCACAAACTGCGTCAATGAACATGTCATATTCAAAATACTTTGGTAGCTTGTTTGCATCGAAGATAAGACGATCAGGGAAAGTTACGATACACTTTATTGCGTAGAAATATGTAGAGTACGCAACAAGATGACTGAATTTTCTCATCGATGAAACAATATCAAACATGCTCATGTGATGAGCATAAACAAAGATCATGAACTTACAGTATCTTTCAACACAATTCTCGAACGCCATCTGACTGATATCTTTAGTGATCTTGATCAAATCTTCGTTTGAAGAATCAAAACTACGTCCTTTGACACCTTCATCATAGATATGATAAAACATGTCATTGAAGTTTTCACTACTTCCAGCCATATCACGAATGATATGTTCAATCATTGGAACAACGAAAATACGCCAGAAACCTGTACGACCATTGTTTTCACGAGCATATCTATTTGGATCATACATCTGATTGCTGTGATTCTCTCTGAGTTTGGCACAAATATTGTAGACGTCATGCATGATGGCCTTGATGTGAGAAATAAATGTCTCGTCAGGCTTGGTATTGTTTTTGAGACAAATCATGTATGAACAAACAATTTCAGCGTATCTAACATAAAGCATCTTTTTGGAAGATGGGTTAGCAGAATTTCCGTCTTTGAGAGCAGCAGCATTTTTGTTCAATTTCAAGTATCTCTTCATTTCGACCGGGTTGAGTGCAATGAGCATGGATCTTACATCAGGTGCATTCATATACTCGCGGAACAAGTAACGGAGACGAGACGAAACTTTAAAGTAGTCGTAAGCTTCAGTCAACAATGAATCGATCAAGCTTACGCTATCTTCGAGACATTTATCTTCAGCATCACGTTCAAGTTTTTTAAGATAGTTTCTATCTTTTTTATCTTGTGTTTGTACTTTAAGAGTTTGAGACAACATCGTCGTGCAGTTTTTTTATAATGCCTTACTCGAGGCATATTCAATTTTAGCAGGCGGCAAAAAAGAACGATCTGACGATCATCACGGCCTCCTCTATACACGGCAATCAACTAGTTTTGGGCGGTTCAACACAATGTGTAAATAGACCCCAAACGCACCAACAACAAGATATACAACAGGCATTAAGACGCTTAAGACATATAGCCACATCGCTACTTCTGCCATTCCAGACAGCGAGATAATCATAAGCACAAGTAGCGGGAAGATAGCACAAGGCAATAACAAGTATGTGAAGTAGATGTCTAGTACTTTTTTGAGTATGCCCATGTTTTCATGGCATAATGGCACATCAATTTTGGGACAATGACATGATCATCTCAATACCATGATCAACATCATCGGGTGGATTTTCCAAAATGGCGAATGTATCATGTTCGTCAGCCATGAATTGCAGTAAGATAGAAAGTGCTTTCTTACCACCTGGACTCTTAAAAATATGTCCACGACAAAGTACTTCATGACGATCGATCGCCGATCCAAGTGGTGTGTCAGAATCGTTCAAGTGAAATCCAGGATGAATATCTATGTCATCAATCAACTTCTTAATCATCAACACGAACAACTTCATAGTTTTCGGATCACTCAAGTTAATACCCGACTCAAAAATATGTGCAGTGTCGAACACAATGTATGCTCCAGCAGTGTGTATTAGCGCTCTAATGTTTGTGTCGAGCTCCAATAGACATTCTGCGTCTGTCTCGCCGGTCATCTTATATGCATCTGTCTCTAGCGCAACAAGACTTTTGTTGAGATCTGACAAAGGGCCCAAACCATGTGCGCGAGATACTTTCGACATGTGCACGATCGGCCCGATAACCACTGGATGCAAATGATGATCATCATTTATGTGCGCATATGAGTTTATTTTTTCTGCTACATTCATCTGCGCTACTACACTTTTGAGCGCTTGCTTATTGCCATCGAACGGTCTGTCTAAGTATGTGCCATGTATCACAAGAAGTGTGTCAGTGTCGCGTAAAAAAGATGCAAGCTCCTCTAGCTCACTGTCTGGAACAGTGTGCAGCGTGAATGATCTCGGTCCCGCGATGAACACCTGAAACACAAATTTAGGCGATGGTTTCATCGATGATGTTTTTTTCGAAATGTGTTCATAAGCATGTTTGATACTTTCGAGCAAAGTTCTTCCTTCGCGATTTACATGATATCCAATTCGTAATGTCATTCTTAGTGCGATGATAATGAGGGAGTGGGATATGAATATATAACTTACTTACTATAATAATTCAACTTGATGAATGGATCCTGTGTTTCTTCGCCATAAATAGTGAAGACACGTGCATTGCTTGGTGGTCGTTCAGGTGCTTTGGTGATGCGAACATAGTAACCACCGATAGGATACCCACATGGACTATGATGAATCTTTTTTGGGTCGAAATTCTTGGTGTATAAAATATCGTTGATCGAATCTTCCGCAGCGATGAGCTCGGAGGCAGACAACGATTTGACATCGCCTCTGCACAAAAGTATCTCTCCGATGCTTCTATTTTTTACTTTGAGTCGGTCAGCACTAGATGAAACTCGCTCCAAAGTATCTGTGTCTACATCAAACACGATGATATAATCATCCTCAAACACAAGTGTTGAGCGCTTGAAGAAGTCAGATACATTTGTGTGTTGCGATATTACTTCGAGCGTTGTGCGAAAATCTGTTGTTACTTCGACAGCATTACTTGAGTCATAAAACAAATAGTGTCCCATGTTGCCAAGATATACATAATTTTTGAGACGAGTGATGAACTTCGGCCCTGTAATGTGCAACTCTGATGTTGTTCTGTCGATACGATACTCCATAGTTATTCAAAATTGATGTGTTGCTATGGTGTTATTACAACAAAAAACATGTTCAAATTTCTCAATAAATACAAGTGTATTGCTATCGCCGGAAATAATGGTGCCGGCAAAACAACATTAACAACAAAGATCGCGGAAGATCGTACGATCAAATCGTTCGCACACGACTTGCGCGATATTTCATCAGTAGTTTTAGGCATTGACTGCGATGATCTCAAAAAATTAGATGTCAAAGAATCACAAAGTGATATGTTCGCGGGATACACAGTTCGAGAGGTGATGATAAATTTAGCCACATGCATCCGTTCAATGAACGATGATTACTTCGTGCAAAAGACACTAAGTGATGTTGGCGACACAAAAATCATCATCGACGATTTGCGCTTTCAGACAGAAGTAAATGGGCTAATCAAAAAATATGCGCACGATGAGATCGTGTTTATCTTACTCAAAAAAGATGGTGAAGAATACATGGGCGACATACCTTCACATGTCTTCGATTGCACAATAGTGCGCACAGGCGATGAGTTCGCCGTCGATGAATTTTCAGTCGAGGAATGAGCTCGCGAACGATGAGTTCGCGCGGTGAGATCTAATGGCATGCTGGTGATCTGCTCTCATCATCAGCGCTGACGCGCTAGCGCACATGATCTGCTCTCATCACATGTCGACCATCTGTTCTTACCGTCCGTGCAGGTTATTTGGTTAATCGCATGCGAGCATCTACATCATCACCTACATTAGTACCATCTCCCGTTGGTTTTGCTGATGCTGCATATACGATCATGCCGGGAACAAGCGTTATCATGATCTTTGAGAATTCGGTGAAGCCATAGCTCTCTATTTTTTCCGATACCATGTTGGCAGATTCTCTTTTTAGGGATCTCATCTCACCGCGCACAAATTTATCTGTCCAACCTTTGAGTGTTGGTCGATAGCCGAACAAGTTTCTTCGACCATTGAAAACAGTTTCAAGCACCTGACATGCACCCATGATGATGTGCCCACCAACATTAGAATAACGCAAGTTGTCAAATCGTCTCTTTACTTTTTTGTATGCGGCTTTCACTTCCGACAACTTATTATCTTCAGTGACAGTTGGCAACTTTGATACATCTTCTTCGGCATCGCGAAGATCATCCATCATCTTTTCGATCTCATAAATGATTTCTGCTTTCTCATCGTCGAACTCTTCTATTGAGTCTGTGTTTTCTGTCCCGAAATAATTGACAGTGTGATTGATTTTTTTGTTGTTCTCGAAGTACTTATCACCGAATCCTATATCCGGGCGGTCAGATGTAAGTGTGTCGAATCCTTCGCCAAAGTCATCTACATCAAAATCATCATCAGCATCTATTGACGCTTTACCCCTAGTTTCTTCGATACTTGACACAAATGTCTCTGCATCGTCTAATGTTTGTAAGATCTCATCTTCGATGGTTGTGTCTATTTCACATTTCTCATCGCAAATTTTACCAATACTTCTCACGTGAATCAAGTCCATTTATTATCGATTAACCTCTCGAATTTCATATGCAAAAAATAAATGCTCGCGATGAATGCAAACGTCGCGAAGATACTAACGACTATAATCATGGCCACGTGACTTACTATCGAAGCGCAAACTTCTATAGTCGGCACCATGATCGTATGAGTTGTATGTATCATACGATCCGTAATGTTTAGGTCTATACCCTCCATATGGCTTGCGTGCCATGTTCAACGTAGTTAAATTGTTTGATCGATACTGTCTTGTCGCAGTTTCATAGAAATCATATGAAGGAACATCAAAGTATTCTTCGATACCATTGTCCCTCTTCTGATCTTTGATCTGATCTTTGATCTGTTTCATGAACAACTCTCTCAACTCATTAGAGTCGATCTTTTATGCTTTCATCAATCTTTGTGCGTCTTATTGTGATAACATTTTTTTATTTAATATTAGGCGCATCATTCAATTTTAGTTGTCGATGTTCGAATGCCGATAACTTCTTTGACTTGTTGTAGTCTCGACGAATATCTATTCATGGAGTTAGCTTCTTGTTCTCTCTTTGCGAGGGCTTTAAGTTCGTTTCTTTGTGCGGTTGTCAACATTTATTTTTTGTGACATGACGTCGTTGCAAATCACAAAAAAAAGAACGATCAGATGCCATATGTATATACCAACGCATACATAGCAGTAAGAATCATAATTTTATAGTATGGACCTAACAAAAATAATTCTACGATTATATTTGACAAGTTGTTTTTCTCGAAATATATTGCGCCTATTGGATCATCTTTGTAAAACTCGAAAGCACCACGTTCACTGTACCATACGTATGTTATCCTTCCTATCATAACGAACATATCGATATATATCAGGCACAACACTGGGTAAAGTATGTTTGTGATGATCATTTTTTTGCTTGATCACTGATCAATCAATTTTGGCGACTTATACCATATGATCAAATGTTTGATGCAAACTAATATTACCAGTAGCGCCAGCGGTTTGATTTCGATTTCGCTAAGTTCATCTGCAAGTGATTCAAACATTCTTTTGTGTCTGCGTATCTTACGAGCTTTGTAAGCAGCATATGCAAGTCGTGCACAAATGTTGAGTAGCTCATAACATATGAAATATTCTCCGATCGGTATCATTGTTGTTTTTTGGTCAGCAAAAAAGATGATCAATTTTAGAGATCAAACATATACTGTCGATGACTGGCGATCGATGACATGTCATCGACATTTATTCTTCGTCCTCATCGTCGGATGAGTCTTCTTCTGTTCTTGTCGAGAGATTATTCTCTCCGCCAGTCTCATCGCCTGACTCGTATTCTTCGGCAGTATGTTCATCGTCAGTAGTTGTCAATGTGTATGATTGTTCATCCAACAAGTAGCAAAAGTCTAAGCTGTCGAGTAAGTACTTGTTGATGAAGTTCCATATTTGTCGAGACATGCGCACTGTCAAGATGTAATCCATATAATCGCGCACAAGCAGTCTGTACTGCGCTAAGCTATCAACAAGATATGTCTTTTCGGAGATGTATCCGATACCGAGTTCACACAGCTTCTTATTGATGAGCGCCAAATCTTGATTCACGCGACCTGAATCGCTGATTGCAGATGATCGAGAGATGAGCTTGATAGCGCGCAGTCCGAAGTCACCATATAAGATTTGTTTGATCGCTTCATTTCGTGCCAACACATCACCACAACATTCGGACAAACCGACCAAGTCATCTAGTTTGTTATCAGCAAAATCGAATTTTGCCGATGGATCGAGCATATATTTTTGCCATGCAGCCATCACATCGCCTGCAAGATAGTTCTCTCCGGAGACATGTAAATCTTCTAGGTGGGTATGATCAATATCAACAATGATGAACTTCATGATTATGACTCGCGCGATGCGTGTATCAAAAAATAAAATTGAATGTCGATGCTCCAAATATTCCCTCTAAACATGTCCGTAATTGAAGAACAAAAGATGACCTATGCTGATTTCGAAGTTTTCGAAGTAAGTCCAGGACTCAAGATGAGCGATTTTGCTCAACGTGTTCAATCAACTACTACTGTCACTACCCGTGCTAGTAATGTTATTTCTCAAAAAAGTGCACCAAGAGATGATGCTAAAGATCGCGCAGGTTTGTATGATCTAGTTTTCTAGACCATATGTATCGCGTTATTATGTCGTATCTACTCTTTGTGTATTTTTTTTGCTACGTACTTACTGACCGCCTGGATACGGCTTAGTATTTATCTCAATGCGATAGGTGTCTTGGAGTTGAAGCTCTTTCTGTTGTTGACATAGTCAAGAATTTGATAAGGGCTAGAATTGTAGTTTTCTTTCTTCTTGTTCAGGAAGATGATGATCACGACCAGAACGATCATGATGCCGATGGCGATGCCTAACTGTTTTAGCATGATTAATGTATACCGTTGCTGGCATAATTTTTGTAACTTAAAATATTATTATCTATATAGGTATCAATCAAAATGAACAGACAAGAAAAGTTTATATCCGAGGTTAGACAATTCAAGGAGTTCATCACAAAAAATGTTGAAACTGTTGAGCCCGGATCAGCAAAGTGCAACGCATATGATATTTTATCAGGTAATTGGTTCGTACCTCCACAAGCGGTCAGTCAATTTCTAGATCACTATGATGCATGTGTTCAAAAATCTGCCGAGATGCATACATACGAACGAAGCACAGATGTTCGTGGTATCATGATCGACTTAGATATTTTGCAGACGTCGAGTCAAGATGTTTATAACGATAACTTTTTTCTCGATCTAGCCGATCAGATTTTCGAGTTTATTATCGAGATCGTTAAACCATCGCACGTGTTCGTACACAGACTATTTGTTACTAGACGTCAAGAGATCAGCAGAACAGAAAAATACGATGAACATGGCAACATTCTCTATAAAGAGGGTGTGCACATTTTGTTCCCATCGATCAGAGTATCTAAGATGTTTAGAAAATATATCTTCAAACAGCTCGCTGCGAAGTTTGTTGAATTTGCGATCCTAGCAGCTGATTCTGCTGCACCACTCGGTGAAGACGAAGTATATAAAACATCGTCTGATTTCGCGTCATGGTTAGATGCGCATGCAGCAGTAGTACCTATCTTATTACCGGGATCACAGAAACCAGATGCTGGTAAGAAGCCACATAAGATTGTTTTTGCTGGTGAAATTAAGTTTAAGATGAACAAGCCAGGGTGCAATCGTAATCCTTTTGTGTGGCCACATGTATCTGGTCCCATGGTGCTTGCTCTTGAACATCCCAAGTATGAGAATATGTTCTATGATGTTCCGCGCGATCTTGATATCGGATCAGCAGAGATGGCCATCTTAGAGGCTCAACAAGCGGCCGAAGAGGAAGATGAAGACACTGTCGACATCGACACGATCAGCATTCAAAACCCCGAAGCTGCATATATCACAAAATTATTGAACATCTTGCCCAGCAAATATTATGATGACTATGAACTATGGTTCAAGACACTGTGTGCATTGTCATCAATCAGCAATAGGTTCAAGTGTGTTGCACAATGGTTCTCTAAAAAATCAAAGAAGTATGACAAAGATTACTTCGAGAAGACATGGGCAGATCTTTCTATGGGTCAAAAGACTAAGAAAATCACAAAACGATCAATCATGTATTGGGCGAAAAAAGAGAATCCGATCAAGTTCGCAGAGATCGATGCGTTCTGTTACTATAAGATGCTCATCGATTTTGTGGTAGAAACATCAGGTCAGTTCGGTCATGGAAAACACGCTAAACTACTCTTCAATATCTTGTCCCATAAGTATGTGTTCGGATCACAAGTAGATTATAAGAACGCCAAAACGATGAAAAAGTGTTGGTATAATTTCATCATGCCTGAAGATCAACATCGTTATGGCGAAATATACAAGTGGCGAGCAGAACCTGATGCAACATCATTCAAAAAATACATCATGGAAAACTACACAGCCGCACTGTCGAACGAAGGCACAAAGTATATCAACGATAAGATCGATAACATTAATCCCGCAGAAAATGCTGAAGCAGCAAAACATTGGGCAGTCATCAAGAAGAATTTTAAGGCAACGCTGTCGAAGTTGAACGATATTTCATATGTTGAGAAGATCACTCGTGCAGCAGAATTATACTTCGAGAGAAGAGAGTTCATCGAAGAACTAGACAAAGCACCTCAGATCATTGGTGTTGCAAACGGCATCTTGAAGGTCGGCAAGAAGTGTAAGCTCATCGCTAAACATCATGAGTATCCAATCATGTTGCACACGGCTGCATCATATGTACCATATGATGAATACTCAGGTGCTGTAATGCGGGTAAAAAAGATCTTTAGTCAAGTATATCGCGATCCAGATGTGTGTGATTTTGTGTGGTACATGGCGAGCACAGGTCTCGATAGACGACAAGTAACAGGTAAAATGTTGTTCATCTTAGGTAGTGGTGCAAATGGTAAGACAGCGACGATGAACTTTATTCAAAACGCTATCGGCCTCAATCTTTGTGCATCAATCAAGATGGCACTATTGACTGGTCAATCGGGCAAAGCAAATGAAGCTGATAGTGCGTTCATGCAAGCAAAGGGTAAGACACTTGTCATCTTCGATGAAGGTTCTGGCTCTGATGTATTGAACTCTGAGAAAGTTAAGAACATCATTAACAACAACGCACAAAGCGGGCGTGATCTTTATGGTCTTCAAGAGAACTTTTGGTTGCATTGCTGTGCATTCAACACTAGCAATCACGAACCTATCATTCGATCATCTGATACAGATCACGGTTTCTGGAGACGTGTGTATTTTACACAAGCAAAGTCTAAGTTCACTGAGAACCCTGATCCAAATAAACCTCACGAACATGACATTGATCCAGAGATCGAAAGCAAGTTAACATCTGATCCATTGCACTTGAACGCTGTGCTAAGCATCATGACTTACTATTACGAAAAGTTAATGACCGACTATGGTGGTAACTTGAATCATGTACCATGCGATACTATCAAAGAAGAGACACGAAAATTTAGAAAAGATCAAGACAAATCGTTCAGATACTGTTACGAAAGAATCATTATCAGTCCTATTTATACTATTGGTGCATCAGAGCTCGGAGAAGATTATAGTAACTGGGCCGTTAAACAGTTCAAAGATTCGATCAATGCATCGAAAGCAGAAAACTACTTGAGCACAAGTGCACTTGGTGACTTCAAATCAGGTTTCGACTATGTTGGTATTCGTATGAAATCATATGGACCTGTTAACAAAGCAAAGCATGAGTTGACATTCGCTGAATATACTTCTATGGATGATAAGGAACGACGTGAATACAATGAGAAGGCCGCAGCAATCAGAATCGAAGCAGACCGTCAACGTGAATCAGCCGACAACGAAGATGAAGAGGGTAAGTAGACAATGAGAGCTCACCACCCGCAAAGATATACACAAAAAATAAAAGACATCGTCTCTCTTATTCTTCTGTGCATACTATTGTTACATCGCTTATGCTACACGAACATACTTTCATCGAATGATTTAATAGTGCCATCGCGTCTTTTATTTTTTTGTTCATCTCGGGTTTTAACAAATGTTTTACATCG
>Ga0302211_10000198_pt1 | contig 24409 bp, 25 predicted proteins | sample II_Fen_E3_3_FD_200234 | JGI IMG/M metagenome (GOLD analysis project Ga0302211, IMG submission 200234) | Peat permafrost microbial communities from Stordalen Mire near Abisko, Sweden - II_Fen_E3_3 | ecosystem: Environmental > Terrestrial > Soil > Wetlands > Permafrost | place: Sweden: Abisko... | reverse complement strand
CCATACATCGTGGTTTTAGTACTTTCGATAAAAAGATATACCGCAATTTACCTCAATGGCACATTCCTATTGAGTTACATCGTCGTTTGCCTAACCTACCGTTAATTTGCGATCCTAGTCATATCGGTGGGAAACGTGAGTTGATAGCACCACTATGTCAGCAGGCTATGGATTTGAACTTTGATGGTCTGATTGTAGAGTCACATTGTCATCCGGATAAAGCATGGAGCGATGCAGCCCAACAGGTTACGCCCGATGTGCTTGATTTTATACTGAACACATTGGTGATACGCGATATGACTCAATCTACCGAAAGTTTGACAGCGTTGCGTCGTCAGATTGATGAATTAGACAATAGCTTGCTTGAACTGCTAGCCAGACGAATGAGAGTGTCTGACGAAATTGGGTTGTATAAAAAAGAACATAATATGCCTATTTTACAAGCTCAGCGATACGATGAAATTCTACAAAATCGTATTTCTCAGGCTATCGAAATGGGTATGGATGGCGAGTTTATGAAAACTGTTTTAGTAGCTATTCACGAGGAATCAGTACGACATCAACAAGAAATAATGAAGTAGGATTGACGTTCATATTTTTACAATAAGCGCCCATAAACTCAGCTGAATTTATGGGCGTTTATTGTGGTTTATCTGTAATTATTTGTTTTCGTCCGATTGAGGTTTCGGGGCATCGTTATTATTTTGATGATTTTTGGGAGAAAAACTTCTTCTTAATGAGTCTCTATTTTGAAAGTTACCCTGAGGAGCTAGGTCTCTTTGAAATCGGTCTCTGCGTTCACCGATATGTCCATTCCTGCCATTCATTCTTCCCATCATTCTTCCTTTCATTATGCCAATTCGTTCAGCACGCTTTAGCTCAAACTGATGATATTTTTCTTGTCCCAGTATTTTTGCTAGTGCTACCTCATCTGTTTTGCGTTCGGCTTCTTTTTTTGCCTTTATTTCCGCTCTTAACTTTTTCAGATTTTCCATCTCTTCATGGCGTTTTACATCTTGCTTTTCAAAAAGCACTTTAAGATCGCTTGTTTGAGTTGCGTTTAACTCTAATTCTTTAGCCAGTCTCTCGGCTCGTTTTTCAGGAGATGCCATTTCTCTTTTTACTGTTTTTAGTTCAGTTCTCTCGCCTCTCAAATTTTTAACTGGAGGCCTGTTTTGAGCCATAGTTGTAAATCCAACCATTAACATTGTAGTCATAACTACCATTGCATACGTTTTCATAACTGTACTGTTTTAATTAATTGTGAATTAGTATCTAATTCTTGTTTTCTTTGACTGGACAGCTTTAATTCGGTTTAAATACAATACCCTATTTTTGGTTTAAGTAACTTTCTGTTAATTGTTTGAATAAAAAAAGAGGATACTCAATTATCTTGGGCATCCTCATTTTTTGTATAAGCCTTTTGCTGGCTGATTTATTTTACTAAATCAAGTTCCTGAAGCATTTTCTCTTCATTTTTATTGAGAAGAGCATTGACATACTTAGACTCCTCAAACCATTTTGCCATTCTTTCGGCTCTTTCAGGATTAAACATGAATCTAGCAACATGTTTAAATTCCATTCTTTCTCCACGAAAGTTTAGATGAGGCACTCTGTTCTGAGCCACTCCGGATAAACTTACTGTGAATAAAATAACTATAACTAATACACTAAACTTTTTCATACCTTTTTTCTCCCTATTTTAATTATTATTCATCATTTTTTCACGACGTTCTGCTTGTAGTTTTTGGTAAGTTTCAAATTTTTCTTTTCCAACAACTGCAATTAAATCTGCATTTTGAGCTTCGCGAAGAGCCATCATTTTTTCTCTGAAATCAGGAGCGTCTCTATCAGCTTCAGCTCTAAATTTAGTCATCTTTTCATCGTTCTTTTCAAACACAGCCTGAACTTTAGCTTTGTCAGCATCCGACAAGTTTAAATCTTTTGCCATTGCTTCTGCTCTTTCTTTCGGTGGTTGTTGTCTCATGCCTCCGCCAAAGCCTCCTTGTGGACCTTGTGCCATAGCTGTCATACTAAAGAAGAAGACCGAAGCTAACGCTAATTTTAAATACTTTTTCATGTTACTTTTTTTTAAGTGATATTATACGTTTTATTTTTTGAAATACAATCATTTGACTGTCGGAATTCTCATAGGTTTAATTCCTCAATTCTAATTTGTGTTTATTAACAAAAAATATTCTTAAATAAGTAATTTGAATGATGTGTAATATGAAATTGAGACTCTTGTTTATTCCCTGAAAATGTATTAATTCTCTTATTTACAGAGCAGTATTATTGTTTATTCAATAAAACTCCAGTAATGGCTTCTTTAAATGTTTCTTTTGGCAAAGCTCCCTGAGCCATTTGTGGATCGCCTTTCATGGGGCAAAAGAGAATAGTAGGTATGCTTCGTATGCCGAAAGCAGCCGCAAGCTCTTGTTCTTCCTCTGTGTTTATTTTATAAATGTAAATCTGACCATCATACTCCTTAGCTAAATCTTCAAGAATTGGAGCGATAGTTTTGCAGGGTCCGCACCACGATGCATAAAAGTCAATTATACACGGTTTGTCTCCTAAGTATTTCCACTCTGTTGGATTTTTCTCGAAATTGACTACTTTAGATAAAAATTCTGCTTTGGTTAAATGAGTAGTTCCCATTGTTTTCGTTTCTTTTGATTGATTTTTTGATTCTGTTTTGATTTCTTTTTTTGTTTGCCCGCAAGCCGCAAGCGTTATAAGCATTAGGCCTGCATAAATAATTTTTCTCATGATGTTTTATTTTTCTTTTAGATTTGTGGACTTTTTATATCTGAAAATGCTGTGTTCGATTTCTGTTTTATTTAGTCTTAGGCTCTTTTTTTCTAAACATGTCAAACAATAAATATCCCATCAGTGCTCCATATACCAAGCTTATGTACGGATTAGAGGTTATCGGACATGTGCCGCTGGCACACCCCACAAAGTGATAATATAGAAATCCTCCGATTCCTCCTGCAAGTAAACCTATAATTTTGAGTAAATGTTTCTTCAATAAATGTTTCATCTCTTTGTTGTCTGAGTTTATTTAAGGCAGTTACAAGTTTGAATACAATCAATAATCTGCACAATTTGTTTGTTTTTAAGCGAATAATAACAGTTCTTGCCTTCGCGACGGCAATTTAATATCCCTTTAGCCCGCATGTCGGTAAGATGGTGCGAGAGCAGTGATTGCTCGCAATTAAGTAATTCGACTAATTGGCTGACGGTCATTTCATCTTCATTAGATAACAAAGAAATAACGCATAAACGTGTACCCTGAGAAATGGCTTTAAGCATATAGGCAGCCTGATCCATGTGTTCTGTATTTAAATCCATATTCTGTTGTGTAATTTTATGCAAATATATGAACATGCATTCATATATTAGAAATAAATTTAGAATTATTAGCATAAATATGATTCAAAATAAAAATGAAGAAAAAAACCTGTAGTTTCCATCTGTTTTTTACGGGTAATTTTAAAGAAAAAAGTATCTTTGTGTGCTAAAAAATAAAACGATGAGTCATTCGATAACAAAGATATGCGAGGATTTTATTCCGGAGTTGGAACAAGCCATTGGCGCACAAAGTGCTGAAAGTATTTTTGTGCTGACTGATGACAATACTCACAAATTCTGTTTGCCTCTGGTTCTGGGTTCTACTAAGTTGAAAGGTTGTCATATAATAACGATACCGAGTGGTGATGAAAATAAGAATGTCGACTCAGCTGTAGCTATTTGGAAGTTTCTAAGCGAAAACGGGGCTACTCGTAAATCGCTGATTATTAATTTAGGTGGAGGTGTAATTACCGATATAGGTGGGTTTGTAGCCTCGACGTTTAAGCGTGGCATGCGTTATATCAATGTTTCAACAACTTTACTGGGCGCAGTTGATGCGGCTACCGGAGGTAAAACCGGGATTAATTTTCTGGGATTGAAAAATGAAATTGGCGTGTTTGCTCCGGCTGAAACTGTTTTAATTAATATTGATTTTTTTAGAACATTGGATGATGCTAATCTTCGTTCGGGGTATGCCGAAATGGTGAAGCATGCTCTGATAGATACGCGCTCCGAATGGGACGATGTACTGAAATATAATTTGGATAAAATTGACTTTGATAAGTTGAAGGTGCTGCTAGATAGAAGTATACGTATTAAGGAGCGTGTTGTGGAGCAAGATCCGTATGAGGCTAATATCCGGAAAGCATTAAATCTTGGTCATACTTTTGGTCATGCTTTCGAAAGTTGGTCGTACAAAACACACAGGCCTGCATTGCATGGATATGCCATAATGTGGGGTTTGCTCTGCGAATTGTATTTGTCGTTTATCAAGTTGAATTTTCCCAAAGAGGATTTGCTGAGGCTGAAGTATTTGATGAAAGAATATTATGGAACTTTTGAATTCAGTTGCAATGACTACGAATCGCTTTTTGAACTTATGACGCACGACAAAAAGAACGATTCGAAGGAGATTAATTTTACGCTACTGGCTGATATTGGTGAAATTCGAATCAATCAGACAGCCACTAAGGACGAAATATTTGAGTGTTTTGATTTTTTTAGAGAGGGATAAACTCTGATTAGAATTACAAAAAAATAGATATGGGTAAAACTTTGATAATTGGAGCTAGTAGCGATACTGGGCGATATTCATACCTTGCTGCTCAGGAATTATTGGCTCACGGACATGAAATTGAGTTAATAGGTAGAAAACCGGACATGATTTTTGGTAAAACAATAGAAACTCAGAAAAAGGATTTTGAAGATATTGATACAGTAACGTTGTATATTTCGGATAAGTTTCAGCCAGAGTATTACAAGTATGTGGTTTCTTTGAACCCCGGGCGTGTAATTTTTAATCCGGGAACTGAGAATCCTGAATTTGAAGAACTTTTGATTCAGAATGATATACATGTAGAAGAGGCTTGTACCTTGGTGTTGCTTAAAACAGGACAATACTAAAGCAGGCGATTAGAATAAACAACAGGTTGTTTGCATAGTCTTGCTTAGGCGAGATACATGGCATCCGTAACGTACAATTAGATGAAAATAGCTTTAATAGGATATGGCAAGATGGGTAAAACCATCGAGCGAATTGCATTGGAACGTGGGCACGAGATAGTGTCGGTAATAGATATCGATAATTTGGATGATTTTGAATCGGCTGCGTTTAAAAGTGCCGATGTTGCCATTGAATTTACTGTGCCTAAAGTGGCTTTAAGCAATTATCGCAGAGCTTTTGCAGCAGGTGTTGCGGTGGTGTCGGGGACTACAGGCTGGACTGACGAATTACCTGCACTTAAAAAGGAGATTGACGAAACAGGGAAAACGCTGTTTTGGTCTTCAAACTTTAGTTTAGGTGTGAATATTTTTATGGCGGTGAATAAATATCTTGCTACTATTATGAATCAGTTCCCGAATTATAATGTGGAAATGACTGAAGTGCATCATACTCAAAAGCTTGATGCGCCCAGCGGAACTGCTATTACGCTGGCCGAGGGTATTTTGGAGAACCTGAACAGAAAAACCAGTTGGGTAAAGGAAACTCAAACCAAACCTGAAGAGATGGCGATTAAATCAATTCGTGAAGGGCAAGTTCCGGGTATTCATACAATCCGTTATGAGTCGGAGGTTGATTCAATAGAGATAACCCACGATGCTAAGAGCAGAGAAGGTTTTGCGTTAGGGGCTGTAGTTGCAGCTGAATTTACGGCAGGCAAAAAGGGATTACTTGGTATGGGTGACATGCTGAAATTTTAATCTATAAATTTTAAATCTCAAAAAAATGAGTGCAGACAAACAAACATCGCGTTTTCAACAACCGCTGAAACAATGGATTAAATGCAGCGTTTGGAGCTTAATTTACATTTTATTCATTGCCTGGGTTGGCAATTTTTGGTGGCTTATCTTGTTGCCGCTTATATTTGATGCTTTCATTAGTCATTACATTCCCTGGACATGGTGGAAGAAGACAAAGAATAAAGCTTTGCTGGGTATCATGGGTTGGGTAGATGCTATCGTGTTTGCGTTGGTTGCAGTCTATTTTATAAACACATTCTTGTTTCAAAATTATCAAATACCAAGTTCTTCGTTGGAAAAGAGCTTGCTGGTTGGCGATTTTTTGTTTGTGAGCAAGGCCAGTTACGGACCACGTGTTCCTAATACTCCGCTTTCGTTTCCATTGGTTCAGCATACTTTCCCATTATTGAATTGTAAATCTTTTATTGAAAAACCACAATGGGAATATCACAGACTGAAAGGCTTTGATAGCGTTAAACGTGATGATATCGTGGTGTTTAACTTTCCAACGGGTGATACTGTAGCATTAAAGGTAACCAATCCTGATTATTACACGTCTTGTTATAGTTTTGGTCGTGATATGGTAAATTCAAGAAAAGATATTTTTGGAGATATTGTTTATCGTCCGGTTGATCGTCGTGAGAACTTTGTGAAACGTTGTGTGGCTATTGCGGGTGATTGGCTTCAAATAAAAGATAATCAGATCTATGTAAACGGACAGAAACAGGCGAAAATACCGGGTATTCAGTTTAATTATTATGTTCAAACTGATGGAACCCGACTTTCAGCAGATTTGTTGGATAAGTTAAAAATAAGTATTGATGACCAGACTCTAGCAACTGATCCTCAGCCAAATCAACAATTGGCAGAGCAAGCTCAATATGAAATTGTAGATTCAGGATTTGATCCTAAATTTCCGATTTATCATTTCCCATTGAATGAGGAAACATACAATAAATTACAAAAGATTACTGGTGTAACTAAAATTAAAATTGAGCAATCAAACAAGTTTGATGTATTTCCTCTGGGAGGTCATAAAAGTTGGACACGCGATAATTACGGACCAATCTGGATGCCGAAGAAGGGAGCAACACTTGCTTTGAATTCATATAATTTCCCAATTTACGAGCGAGCTATACGGGTGTATGAAAATAATAAACTGGAAGTGAAAGATGGTGTGTACTATTTGAACGGAAAACCTACAAAGACCTACACGTTTAAAATGGATTATTATTGGATGATGGGAGATAATCGCCATAACTCGGCAGATTCGCGTTACTGGGGCTTTGTGCCAGAAGATCATATTGTAGGTCGTCCGGTGATGGTATGGTTATCTTTGGATAAAGATAAGGGTTGGTTTAGCGGAAAAATCCGTTGGAATAGATTCTTTAAAAATGCTGAACGATAATACGACTACTCCTCAATCTCCTCAAGGGAACTTAAGTGTTTGTTTGTCTTCGGCATATCTGGCTCCGGTGGAGTATTACGCTGCCCTTGCCAAGGCAGAAACGGTCTATTTGGAATGCTGCGATTACTATGTAAAACAAACATACAGAAATCGTTGCCATATAGCCGCAGCAAATGGTATGATGGTTTTAAGTATTCCGGTTGAAAAACCTGGTAAGGAGAAAGCCCTTATACGTGATATCCGAATTTCGGAGCATGCTGATTGGCAGATGAATCATTGGAAGTCAATAGAATCTGCCTACAGATCGACTCCTTTTTTTGAATACTACAAAGATGATTTACTCCCTTTTTATGAAAAGCAGTGGACTTTTTTGTGGGATTTAAATCTGGAACTACAGGCTAAACTGCTTGAATTGATTGATATAAATCCAGTGATTCGGTTTACGGAAGAATATCAGCCAAGTTTGGTTGGCATTCAGGACTTACGGGATAGTATTCATCCGAAAAAGGCAAATCTAGTTGAAAGTCATAATCCATATTATCAGGTTTTTGAGCAAAAATTTGGTTTTCAGCCAAATCTGAGTATTATAGATTTGCTTTTCAATATGGGTAATGAGTCAATACTTACGTTGATAAAATAAAGAACAATATAACAAACTACAACAATATGGAACAGATAGATTGGGGTAATATAGGATTCGGTTATATGAAAACCGATTTTAATATCCGTTGTACGTATAGTGCGGGCAAATGGGGAGAGTTGGAGGTTCATGAAAGTGAATACCTGAGTTTACATATGGCTGCTACCAGCTTGCATTATGGTCAGGAGTCTTTCGAAGGTTTAAAAGCTTTTCGTGGTAAGGATGGAAAAATTCGCATTTTTCGGATGAAGGATAATGCATTGCGTATGCAAGACTCCAGCGAAGGGACTATGATGGCTAAAGTTCCGGTAGAAGTGTTTGAAGAGGCTGTGTTGAAAGCCGTAAAACTCAATGAACGTTTTGTGCCACCTTATGAGTCCGGAGCATCATTGTACATTCGTCCGGTGTTATTTGGAAGTGGAGCTCAGGTGGGTGTGAAACCTGCAACAGAATATATGTTTATAGTATTCGTTACTCCTGTGGGTCCTTATTTTAAAGGAGGTTTCCAGACAACGCCGTTTGTAATTATGCGTGAATATGATCGTTCTGCACCGTTGGGAATGGGTAAATATAAAGTAGGCGGAAATTATGCTGCCAGCTTAGTAGCCGGACAACGAGCGCATGATATGGGTTATTCTAATATCTTCTATCTGGATGCTCGGGAGAAGAAATATATAGATGAATGTGGTGCAGCCAATTTTTTTGGAATAAAGGACAATACTTATATAACTCCTAAGTCTACTTCTATTTTGCCTTCGATAACCAACAAAAGTTTGATGGTATTGGCGGATGATTTGGGTTTAAAAGTCGAGCAAAGAGCCATTCCTGTTGAAGAACTTTCAACTTTTGAAGAAGCCGGAGCTTGTGGTACTGCTGCAGTGATTAGCCCGATAGAGCGAATTGATGATTTCGATGAAAAGAAATCGTATGTTTTTTCGCATGATGGTGAACCGGGTCCAATAAGCGAAAAGTTGTATAATAAACTTCGTGGAATTCAGTACGGAGATGAACCTGATACACACGGCTGGGTAACTGTAGTGGAATAAACCGCCAGCATTCTCCTAAAGGAGCTTATTTTCGAATAAATTAATATTCTGCAAAAGCCTTCAAGTCTCCCCTTCGGGGGGCTGAAGAGCAACTCTTCTTATTATGATATTAAAATCTTCCGTATTCCCTATTGGTCAGGTAAATAAGCCTCACGGTGTGAATGGAGAAATGTCTTTTTCGTTTACATCCGATATTTTTGACAGGGAGGATGTTCCTTATTTTGTGTTCGAAATTCAAGGAATTCTGGTTCCTTTTTTCTTGGAGGAATATCGCTTCAAAGGAAGTACTACAGGTTTGTTGAAGTTAGAAGGTGTGACTACTGATGAACAAGCGCGGGGCTTTTATGGGTTGACCATATTTCTGCCAAAGAAATTCTTAGAAAAAGTAGAAACTGCTGAAATCGAACTGGATTACTTTGCCGGATTTAGTTTGGTGGATGCAGAGAAAGGGTTGCTGGGTGTTATCTCGGAGGTTGACCAAACTACAGAGAATGTGCTTTTTGTGATTCCTACTAAAATCGATGAACTGCTAATACCTGCTGGCGAAGAATATATTGAAGATATAGATCACGATAAGAAAATTATTTACGTGAGATTGCCGGAAGGACTATTAGATCTTTGATTTGTAATCGGTTATCTGTTGTTCTGTTAATGGTTTGTAAAATTCTCTGTAGGTATTTTCGTTTGAGAAGTAATTCAGTCTGTCAAGCATTCCTGCTGAAGTTTTGTATCCATAAGCCAGAATAGCATTTACGCCTGTTTCTTTGCACATTCTTTCAAATTCAAAATAGAGCTTTATTCCTACTATATTGTTCTGAAATTCTTTTCTTACAGCGCAAAACCAAATCATTATAGCGCCACTCACCATTCTCTCTCCACTAATAAAACCTTTTATAAATCCTTCATTCTCATAAACAAGGGTCAGACACCGTTCATTGGTAACCAATTGCTCTATCCATGATCTTTCATACGGAATTTCATCATCGTACTTGAATGGTTCCATGTCCAATATCTTGTGGATAGCATCAATATCTGTCGTTTCCGCTTTTCTTATGGCGGGTTGATTAGTGGTTTCTGGATTCATGACAAATGATTGCATGCTATTTCTTTTCCATTGAATAAACGATATCTTTTACCCATGCTGCCCATTGAGACTGGCTTTTTGTTTTGTCGAATGTTTGCCAAGGAATTGGTTTGCCAATTCTCAAGGTAAAGCATTTGCCTTGTTGTTTGTACAGTTCATTAACCAGATACATCATTTCAATGTTGACTTTGATTCTGAAGAATTTCCGTAAGTTGGCCAGGTTGTAGAAAAAATTGGAATTCCTGCCTTCAAAGTAAATCGGCACTACGTCGCGTTTGTATTCAATTGACTTAGAGATAAAATTTTTCTTCCATTCCAAATCAGTAATTTTCCCCTTTATCTTTCGCGAACACATTCCTGCCGGATAAGTTAGTAGGTTGTTGTCCGATTCATAAAGCTCTTGCATTAGGGCTGCGTGGTTTTTGCTTTGTGAACCTACCTTGTTGACCGGGACAAACATTTCGCGCATCGGTTCAAGGTTCAAAAGTATATCATTCGAAAAGAAACGAATTTTTCCATCGTATTCTTTCCCAAGGATATATCCGGTAGTTATGCCATCGAGCCCTCCAAGCGGGTGATTTCCGGCAAAGATATATTTCCCTCCTTTTGGCAGGTTTTCTTTTCCTTCGACGGTGAACGAAATATTCAAATAGTCGAAAGCTGCTTCGATAAATTCCAGATTTCTTAATCCGGGGTAATTGATAAAGAATTCATTCAGTTCCTTTTCATGAACTATTCGTCGTAAATAATTGATTATAAATCCTGGGACTTTTGTATTTGGTGCTTTTTCTTTTACTACTTTATCAATATCAATTTTTATAAGTGCTTCTTTTATCATGTTACTTAAAGTTTACGAGTAACTGCAAATGTACAAAAAATGGTTTGGTTTAGAAATTATAAAAACTGATATTGCTAACTTGTAGCTGGCTTGGAAAACTGTTAGTTTATAAGAATTTTGTCCCCACCATTTTTGTTTAAAATGGTTTGTGTTTTTATTTCATTGATAAGTTTCTTATTTTTAATTTATTATGTGGTTTTATGTAGCAATGTTAGATTGTTTACAAGCTGTTGATAACTTGTTTAAATCGGGTTAATTAAGGATTAAAACTTGTTGATAATTTTTTTGTGGGGAATTGTGGGGGATATGAAATTAATTCTTTACTTTTACCGTTGAAAAAGTGAACTCGATTAATTATGTCAACATTTATAGGTAAATACGAAGCAAAAGCCGATGTAAAGGGGAGAATATTCATTCCTTCCGCTTATCGAAAATTGTTGCCTAATGGCGAGAGAGAGCGTGTTGTGATGAGAAAGGATGCTGAAAATGATTGTATGATTCTTTTTCCGGAGCATGTTTGGACTAAAAAAGTAGAAGATTTTAAGTCGAAGCTGGATGAATGGAATCCTGTTGACCAGCTTTTGCTAATGCAATTCGTGTCTGATGCAGAGTGGTTGGATATCGATTCGCAGGGAAGGGTTTTAATATCGAAGAAAAATTTACAGGCAATTGGTGTTGAAAATGCCGAAGTGCTGTTTGTAGGTATGATTGATCGTTTTGCTATTTGGAGCAAAACACGTTATGAGCAAGTGAAGCTACCCTCTGCAGATTTTGCAGCTCTGCTGAAAGAGCGCATGATGAAACCTCTCGAGAAATAGAAGTTGCATTTTGAATAAGCTTTCAGTCTGGATTTAAGAATCTACTAAGAACCGGTGAAATGAAAATAAAAAAGAAAAATATTGATGCAGAAAGTGTTTCGGGAGCGGAGGAGGTAGCTTATCACATACCCGCCTTGCTGGATGAAACTATTACTGGTTTGAATATTAAGCCGAATGGCGTTTATGTTGACGTTACATATGGGGGTGGTGGACACTCGCGCGAGATTTTGAAACATCTGGGAGCTGATGGCAAACTGCTTGGTTTTGATCAGGATGAGGATGCAGTAAAAAATGCAATAGATGATCCGCGTTTTATATTTGTGCGAAGCAATTTCAGGTATATGAAGAATTTTCTGAAATATCATGGAATTGATAAAGTTGATGGAATTTTGGCCGATTTGGGTGTGTCGTCTCACCATTTTGACGAAGCCGAGCGCGGTTTTTCTTTTCGGTTTGATGGGGCGCTTGATATGCGGATGAATACGAAATCATCATTTACTGCTGCTGCATTATTAAATACTTACACAGAAGAACAACTGGCCGATGTGTTTTATTTGTATGGAGAGCTGCATAATTCCCGTAAAATAGCCAGAACTATTGTTACTGCACGAAACAGTATGCCGTTCGACCGAATTTTTCCATTTATAGAGGTTTTAAAGCCGTTCTTTGGCAGAGAGAAAGAAAAGAAAGATATGGCAAGGGTATTTCAGGCTTTGCGAATAGAGGTGAATAAAGAAATGGATGTGCTGAAAGCCTTACTGGATCAAAGTATAGAAGTTTTAAATCTACAAGGGCGATTGGCCGTGTTGACTTATCATTCGCTGGAGGACCGATTGGTGAAGAACTTTATACGTAGTGGAAATTTTGAAGGAAAGCTGGAGAAGGACTTCTACGGAAATATATTGGCGCCATTGAAAGCCGTAAATACTAAAGTAATAGTGGCTGATGAGGCAGAAGTAGCGAGAAACCCGCGTGCAAGAAGTGCAAAATTGAGAGTAGCAGAATTAATAAATTCATAACGTGAATTAGAATTTATGTCATGGTTTAAGAAAATAGTAGATGCTGTACGCGGAAGTGAAGATTTTTCTGATATAAAATCGAGCACAGTTCGTGATATTCTGAATGGTAATATTCTGACAAAGAAGTTTTTTCAGAAGCAATACGGCTTGATAATCATGATAGCAGTTCTCGTTTTTTTGTATGTGGATAATCGTTATCAGTGTGAGAATCAGCAAGCCAGAGAAATAGAATTGAAGAAGAAAATACAGGATGTGAAATACGAGTCGCTTACGATTTCTGCCGAATTAATGGAGATTAGCAGGCAATCGAATGTGATGAAGAAAGTGAATGAGAGTGGATTGCCACTTGTTGAGTCGACAACTCCTCCTATTGTAATTGAAGATAGCATACCTACAAAATAAATGACCGATAAACGCAAAAATATTGTACTACGTTTTGGCATTGTTTACATTATTATATGCCTTTCATTTTTTCTTGTTTTATACAGAATCATTGTTATTCAATTTGTAGAACGAGATAAGTGGATGGCCTTGGCCGCAAAGAACGTAAAATCAGACATAGTTGTGAAACCTAACAGGGGCAACATTTATGCTTGCGATGGTCGATTAATGGCTAGCTCTATTCCTACTTATTATGTCTACATTGATTTACGTGTGCCTGCATTGCATGAAAAAGACGGTAAGCTTTTCAAAAGCAATGTTGATTCATTGTCCATGTATTTATCAAGTTTTTTCAGAGACAAAAGTCCATATCAATATAAAGCAGAACTTACGAGAGCATATCGGCAGGGAGATGGCGAATTTAAGCTGTTCCCTAACCGGATATCATACGAACAATTAAAACTGCTTAAAACATTGCCGCTTTTCCGCTTAGGAAGAAATAAAAGTGGATTGATAACGAAAGAGCTTTTCAGACGTGTCAGACCATTTGGCTCGCTTGCTTCGAGAACCATCGGAGATATTTATGCCGATGAGTCGAAAGGAGGTAAAAATGGTATTGAAATGAGTTTCAATATTAATCTACTTGGAACGCCGGGTGTTTCGATTCGTCAGAAAGTTGCAAATAAGTATATGGAGACAGTGCAGGTAGAACCTATAGATGGAATGGATATTACCACTACCATTGATATTGATCTACAGGATATTGCTGAAAGTGCATTACTTGATGGGGTTAAGAAATTTGATGCAGCAGTGGGTTATGCTATCTTGATGGAAGTGAAGACCGGCGAAGTAAAAGCTATTGTTAATATGCAACGAAATAAAGATGGTTCATATACTGAGAATAGAAATGGTGCTGTTTCGGACATGGTTGAGCCGGGGTCTACATTTAAAGTAGCTTCGCTAATGGCAGCTTTAGACGATGGGAAAGTGAAAATTACGGATACTATTGATACATATAATGGTCAATTTAAGTTTGGCGATAGAACTATGACAGATCACAATGCAAATCATGGAGGATATCATAAAATTACACTGGCGCAGGCAATTTACGGCTCATCCAATATCGGAATTTCAAGGGCAATAGTAAAAGCTTATGGACATAACCCGGCGGCGTTTGTCAATAAGCTCTACGAAATGAAATTGAACGAAAAAATGAATATCGAGATACCGGGTGCTGCATCTCCGTTTATTCGCCATCCTAACGATAAATCGCACGAATGGTCGAACACTACATTGCCTTGGATGTCTGTAGGTTACGAAACACAGATTCCGCCAATTTATACGTTGGCATTTTATAATGCTATAGCAAATGATGGAAAGCTGATTCGCCCGTTTTTTGTGAAATCGGTAAGCAAAAATGGACAAATAATTAAGGAGTTCAGCACCGAAGTGATTAATCCATCTATATGTAAACCCACAACGCTGAAAGATATCCGATTTACACTTTTAGGAGTGGTGGAAAATAAGTTAGGAACTGCTCAATGTGTTCATTCTGATTATGTAAGAATTGCCGGAAAATCCGGAACCGCACAAATATCGCAGGGTAAAGGCGGATACAAAGCCGGTGGAACAAAACATCAGGTTGCATTTTGCGGATATTTTCCCTACGAAAATCCTGCTTATTCCTGTATTGTAGTTATGCGCGAACCCGGTATTGGTTATGCTTCGGGTGGAACTATGACAGGCTCGGTTTTCAAAAATATAGCAGAGCGGGTTATTGCTCTTAATTCGAACAGAAAGCCGTCGCATGTGGATACTGATTCAATTGCAGAAAATGACTTTATGCCCAAAACTAAAGTTGGTTACTATAAGGCTATTCAGACGGTTATGAACACGCTTAAGTTGCCGTTGGATATTCATTCAAAGGACTGGGGTAAGCCGATAGCCGATGAGAAACAGACTCGTGTAGAACCCATAGCTGTGACCAGAAATGCAGTGCCAAATCTGGTGGGAATGGGGTTGAAAGATGCTGTTTATATTCTGGAAAATCTAGGATTGAACGTTCAGGTTCAAGGTCGTGGAAAGGTTTTCTCTCAAAATATTAAACCAGGCACCGTGGCTAGAAAAGGGAGTATGGTATTAATCAATCTACAGTAAATCAATTTGTTGTAAATTTAATAAATAAAACAAACATGATGCTATACGATATATTGCAAAACGTGATTTTGCTGAATACAGTAGGAAATATTGAAATTAATGTTTCGGGAATTCAATTTGATTCGCGAAAAGTGGAAGCAGGAAATGTTTTTATTGCCACGCGTGGAACTACATCGGATGGTCATCAGTACATTGCCACTGCAATTGAAAACGGAGCGATAGCGATTGTTTGTGAAGAGCTTCCTGAAGATATAAATCCGGTAATAACGTATATAAAAGTAGACAACAGTTCCGATGCTTTAGGAAAAATAGCTTCGGCATGGTACGATTTTCCGTCCTCGAAAATGACTTTGGTGGGTGTTACCGGTACAAACGGAAAAACGACCATAGCTACTTTGTTGTATCAGCTGTTTCGTGAGTTGGGACATAAATCAGGTTTATTATCTACCGTTTGCAATTATGTAAACGACTTGCCAGTAGAAGCAACTCACACTACGCCGGATGCACTAGTTCTCAATGCATTGTTGGCACAGATGGTTGATGCCGGATGCGAATATGCATTTATGGAAGTCAGTTCGCATTCTATAGATCAACACCGTATTTCGGGTTTGGAATTTGATGGTGCTATTTTCACGAACATTACCCGCGATCATATTGACTATCACCTGACTTTCGAGAATTATCTGAAAACTAAAAAGCAGTTTTTCGATAATCTGTCGACTGATGCATTTGCCCTGACTAATGCAGATGACAAGAACGGTTTGGTAATGCTTCAAAACTCAAGAGCAAAGAAATATACTTATTCACTGCGTGGAATGGCCGATTTTAAAACCCGTATTCTTGAACATGGTTTTGAAGGCATGCTGCTGGATATGAATGATAAAGAAGTGAATGTATCATTTATTGGGAAATTTAATGCCAGTAATCTGTCGGCTGTATTTGGTGCTGCAGTGTTGCTTGGGCAAGAAGAATTGGAAGTGTTGCGCATAATCAGTTCATTGCATTCGGTATCCGGGCGATTCGAAACCCTGCACTCTCCTACAGGTTACACAGTTATTGTGGATTATGCCCATACTCCCGATGCGTTGGTGAACGTAATCGGCACTATTAATCAAATTTTGCAGGGCAATGGTAGACTGATAACTGTAGTGGGATGTGGAGGAAATCGTGACAAAGGTAAACGCCCCATGATGGCTCGCGAGGCGGTAAATGGTAGTTGGAAGGCGATATTAACTTCTGACAATCCTCGTTTTGAAGAACCTCAGGAAATATTAAATGATATGTTGGCCGGACTCGATGTGGTTGAAAAAGTGAAAAGTCTGACTATTGTTGATAGGAGAGAGGCAATCAAAACGGCTTGTGCGCTGGCTCAGGCTGGAGATGTGGTACTGGTAGCAGGCAAAGGGCATGAAGATTATCAAATAATACAAGGTGTAAAGCACCATTTCGACGACAGAGAAGAAGTTCGAAAATGCTTTTAATCAAATTATAAATCATAATTAATACACACGATTATGTTATATCATCTATTTCAGTTTTTAGAAAGAATATACGTTTTTCCCGGAGCTCACTTGTTTAATTATATCTCATTCAGAACGGGTTTAGCGTTTATTCTGGCTCTTTTGCTTTCGACTATGCTTGGACGACGCATAATTGATTATTTGCAGAAGAAACAAATTGGTGAAACTATTCGCGATTTAGGGCTGGAAGGTCAAATGAGTAAAAAAGGTACTCCAACAATGGGGGGCGTAATCATTATTATCGCTATTCTGGTGCCTACACTTTTATTGGCTAGTCTGACTAATACGTATATAATTCTTATGCTAATTACAACGGTTTGGCTGGGTCTGATTGGATTTTTGGATGATTATATCAAAGTGTTTTTGAAAAATAAGGAAGGACTTAGCGGGCGGTTCAAAATTGTCGGTCAGGTTGGCTTAGGATTAATAGTGGGGATGACAATGTATTTGAGTTCTGATGTGGTAATTCGTGAAAATATAGAGGTCAAAGGAAAAACTCAGCGCGTGGAGAATGTGATTTATTCAAAACACGACACTAAATCTACTAAAACCACCATTCCATTCGTCAAGAACAATAATTTGAATTATGCCGATGCGTTTAGATGGGCTGGTGTTAATGCTCAGCGATATGGTTGGATTTTATTTGTTTTAGTGGCAATTTTTATTGTTACGGCAATTTCGAATGGTGCCAATCTTACAGACGGTTTGGATGGACTTGCAACAGGATCTTCTGCCATTATAGGGGTTATTCTCGGTATACTGGCCTATGTTTCGGGTAATGTGAACTACGCCGGATACCTCAATATCATGTACTTGCCCGGAACCGGTGAGATGTTGATTTTTGCCGGAGCATTTATCGGTGCTACCATTGGTTTTCTTTGGTACAATGCGTATCCGGCTCAGGTATTTATGGGCGATACCGGTAGTTTGACTCTGGGCGGGATTATAGCGGTATTTGCTATTGCCATACGCAAGGAGTTGTTGATTCCTATTTTGTGTGGAGTTTTCATTATCGAAAATCTGTCAGTAGTGTTGCAGGTTGGTTATTTCAAATATACAAAGCGCAGGTTTGGAGAAGGACGACGCATGTTCAAAATGGCTCCGCTTCATCACCATTATCAGAAGCCCGGAAATGCGGGCATAGTATCTTTATTTCAACGTCCTATAAACGCAATGCCGGAATCAAGGATAGTAATCCGGTTTTGGATTGTGGGAATTATTTTGGCAGCAATAACAATTATTACATTGAAGATCAGATAGTCTTATGAAAAGAATTGTAGTTTTAGGTGGAGGTGAGAGTGGTGCCGGTGCAGCCGTATTGGCCAAAAAGCAAGGATTCGATGTTTTTCTTTCCGATTTATCGGCAATAAAACCTGAATATAAATCTCTGTTGGATCAGTACGAAATACAATGGGAAGAAAAGCAGCACACCGAAAACCTGATACTTAATGCAGATGAAGTAATTAAGAGTCCAGGTATTCCGGAAAAAGCTCCGCTGGTGAAGAAACTTCACGAACTTGGCACTTCTGTTATTTCCGAGATTGAATTTGCAGGCCGTTATACGAAAGCTAAGATGATATGTATCACCGGAAGTAATGGTAAAACCACTACGACCATGCTGGTGTATCATATCCTCAAAAATGCGGGACTAAAAGTGGGTTTGGCTGGGAATGTAGGACAAAGTCTTGCATTGCAGGTTGCAACAGATACTTTTGATTATTATGTAGTTGAGTTGAGTAGCTTTCAGTTGGATGGTATGACGGAATTTAAAGCCGATATAGCTATCTTGCTGAATATTACCCCGGATCATTTGGATAGATATGAATATAATTTTCAGAACTATGTAGATTCTAAGTTTCGTATTACTCAAAATCAGACAGAAGAAGACTCTTTTATTTTCTGGGAAAACGATCCGGTCATCAAAGCGGAATTGGCAAAACGTAATATTCAGTCCACCATGTATCCGTTTTCCATTGAACGATCCGAAAGAACAAAAGCATTTATCGAACAAGATGAATTGATAATAAAAACATTAAAAACTCTATTTACTATGCCTACAACAGATTTAGCTTTGCAAGGTATGCATAATACCTACAATTCCATGGCGGCGGGTCTCGCAGCATCGATTGTGAATGTTCGTAAAGAGAGTATCAGACAGTCGTTACAGGATTTTCAGGGTGTTGAACACAGGTTGGAATATGTAGCAACTGTAAAGAATATACGTTTTGTAAATGACTCAAAGGCAACAAACGTAAACTCCTGCTGGTATGCACTTCAGAGTATAAAAACGTCTGTAGTGCTTATTTTGGGAGGAACGGATAAAGGAAATGATTATTCGGAGATAGAAGAGTTGGTAAAGGCAAATGTGAAGGGTTTGATTTTTATGGGATTGGATAATTCGCCTTTGCATAAGTTTTTTGATGGGAAAGTTAGCAATATTATTGATGTTCAATCTATGGAAGATGCGGTAAAAGAAGCTTACGGATTGGCTAAAAGTGGTGATACGGTTCTTCTTTCTCCATGTTGTGCGAGCTTTGATTTGTTCAAGAACTATGAAGATAGAGGACAACAATTTAAAAATTGTGTGAGAAATCTCTGATAACAACACTCCGAGAGAAGAGATTTCTTTTTTGAAGAAGCGGATAATTGAATTCGGGATATGAACGGTTTGGTGTACAATAGATGTTTAAAGTAATTCCTTGTTGGGATAAATAATATGGAAACATTATTCAGAAAATATTTGAAAGGTGATACAACTTTATGGATTGTATTTATAGCATTGTGCATTCTTTCGATTATTGAAATGTACAGTGCATCAAGTACTTTGGCTTACAAAGCTTCAAATCATACAGCACCGTTACTTCGCCATGTGGGTTTCCTTACGGGAGGTGTTCTTATTGCTTTTGCTGTACACCTGGTGCCGTATAAATACATCCGCATTGTATCTTATGTAGGGCTTATCATTTCGGCAGCTTTATTGGTTTTTGTTTTGTTCAAAGGGCACAGCGAGAATGATGCAGCACGTTGGTTGGTTATAGGAGGAGTTCAGTTTCAACCATCAGAATTGGCTAAACTTTCAGTGATTATCGTTGCAGCTGATTTGATATCGAGAATCCGGGATAATAAGAAAGATGAATGGATTTATTTCAGGAATACTGTCATCATGTTACTTGGAGTTTGCGGACTCATTCTATTGGAAAACTTTTCCACTGCGTTCATTTTGTTCGTTGTGGTATTTATCATGATGTTTATAGGTAGAATATCCATGAAATACCTGGGCTCTATGGCAGGTATCTTACTTATTTCATTATTTTTAGGATATGGTGCCGTAAAAGCAATTCCTGAAGATTCAATGCCCCATATGTTTAAACGGGCATATACCTGGGTAGCTCGTATAGAAAGGCACTCTGATAAGAATGAAAAAGCCAGCAAGTATGTAATCACAGACAAAAACCGTCAGGAAATATACGGTCAGATTGCCATAGCACGTGGTGGAGTTTTTGGTGTTTTGCCCGGTAATAGTGTTGAACGCGATTATCTGCCACAGGCATATTCCGATTTTATTTATTCCATTATTGTTGAAGAAATGGGTTTGATTGGCGGAATATTGGTTATAATTCTTTATCTCATTTTACTTTTCAGAGCAGGGCAGATTGCCACGAAATGCTCTTCTGTGTTTCCGGCTATTCTGGTAATAGGGCTGTGTCTTATGATTGTTATTCAGACCTATATAAACATGTCGGTGGCAACAAGTTTAATTCCGGTAACCGGACAGCCTTTGCCATTGATTAGCCGAGGAGGAACTTCAATTTTGATAACCTGTATTTATTTTGGAATAATTTTAGGGATCACACGTCAGATTAAGGAAGAGTTGCCGGTGGAAGAAGAAGCTCCTGAGATGCCCGAGGATACAATGCCTGTGGTGGAGTTGGAAAGCTTGTAAACCTTTATGTTAACCATTATAATAAGTGGAAAGTTATATAAATCACTTTATTTTGTGTAATTTGCGTTCAATATCTTACAACCATGAAATATAAATTCATTATCAGCGGTGGAGGAACCGGTGGACATATTTTTCCGGCAATCAGTATTGCCAATGCCTTGAAAAAAAGACTTCCCGATGCCGATATTCTTTTTGTGGGAGCGCTTGGAAGGATGGAAATGGAGCGTGTTCCGGCGGCAGGTTATCCTATCGAGGGATTGCCTATCAGTGGTTTAGACCGTAAGAATATGCTTCGCAATATCAAGGTGGTTTGGAACTTGCTGCGTAGTCTGGTGTTGGCTCGTCGTATTATAAGTCGCTTTAAGCCGAATGTCGCTATCGGTGTTGGCGGATACGCCAGCGCACCGACGCTTCGTGCTGCCTCTGCATTGGGTGTTCCTACTGTAATACAAGAGCAGAACTCGTATGCAGGCGTAACCAATAAGTTGCTGGCCAAAAAAGCTAAACGCATTTGTGTAGCTTACGAAGGTATGGATCGTTTCTTTCCTAAGGAGAAAGTAATACTGACTGGAAACCCTGTTCGTCAGGATTTATTTTCAGTCGAACCTAAAACAGAGGAAGCTTATCGGTTTTTCAATTTCGATCCTAAGAAGAAGACTATTCTGGTAGTTGGTGGAAGCCTTGGAGCCCGAACCATAAATCAAAGTATAATTGCCGGACTGGATAAATTAGCTGAAACCGATGTGCAGATAATTTGGCAGACGGGCAAGTTTTATATAGAAGATGCGCGTAAGGCGGCAGAACCTTTCATTTCGCCAAATTTGTTGGTGACCGATTTTGTTTCGCGTATGGATATGGCTTATTCCATTGCCGATTTGGTAGTGTCGCGTGCCGGAGCAAGTTCTATTTCGGAATTGTGCTTGCTCGCAAAACCGGTGATACTGATTCCATCTCCAAATGTTGCAGAAGACCATCAAACTCAGAATGCACTTGCATTAGTACGCAAAGATGCTGCCATAATGATAAAAGATGCTGATTCTAAAGTGCAACTGGTTGATAAGATGTTAGAAATCATCGAAGATGAAACTCAACTGAATAAGCTGAGTAATAATATACTTCAACTGGCAGAAAAAAATTCGGCAGACAGAATTGCTGATGAGATATTAAAACTAGTGGCGCAATAAATGCTACCGAATGATGATGTAAAGAGATTGTTTTATGATAAACCAAGAAATGAAAAAAGATGCAAACTTAAGTTCTTCTCCTTCGGGAAGATTAGGTGGAGCTTTTACTAAATACTATTTTTTAGGGATAGGTGGTATTGGAATGAGTGCTTTGGCTCGTTATTTCCATACAAAAGGCTTTCAGGTAGCCGGCTATGACCGCACTGAAACTAAACTTACCAAAGAACTTCAGGCAGAAGGGATTACTGTAAGTTTTAATGAGAATGTATCTGAAATTCCGTTTGTTTATACAAAACCCGAAAATACACTGGTAGTTCTGACTCCGGCTATTCCGGCTAATCATCCACAACTAAAATATTTTCAGGCAAATAACTATAGTATTCAGAAACGCGCTCAGGTTTTAGGAGACATTACGCGTCAGAGCAAAGGCATTTGTATTGCCGGTACGCATGGAAAAACCACAACTTCAACTATTGCGGCTCACCTTCTGTATCAGTCGCAGGTGTCATGTAATGCTTTTTTGGGTGGAATTGCCAATAATTACAACACAAACTTACTGCTTTCGGCCGAAAGCAATCTGGTGGTCATTGAGGCTGATGAATATGATCGTTCGTTTCATCAGCTTTCGCCCTACATGGCGGTAATAACATCGGCCGATCCGGATCATTTAGATATTTATGAAACAGCTGATGCATTTCGCGAAAGTTTCGAACATTTTACGTCGCTGATTCGTCCGGGTGGAGCTCTGGTTATGCGTAAGGGGATAGATATTGTCCCGCAATTACAGAAAGGGGTGAAACTTTATACTTATTCAATGAATGATGGAGGTGACTTTACTGCCGAAAATATCAGAACGGTAAATGGTGAAATCCACTTTGATTTTGTTACTCCCAACGATCGTTTGTCCGATGTCCGATTGGGTGTTCCTGTTCAGATAAATGTTGAAAACAGTGTAGCGGCTATGGCTCTAGCTTGGTTGAATGGAGTTAGTTTTGATGAGTTGAGGACTGGAATATCTTCTTTCTCGGGAATATATCGACGATTTAATGTGGTGTATAAATCAGATAAGATTGTGTACATGGATGATTACGCTCACCACCCCAGCGAGTTGAAAGCCAGCATTGCTTCAATTCGTAATTTATACCCGAACAGAAAGATTACAGGCATTTTTCAACCGCATCTTTATACCCGAACCCGTGATTTCGCTACAGCCTTTGCAGAGGCCTTGTCACAGCTTGACGAATTGATTCTATTAGACATTTATCCGGCGCGCGAATTGCCTATTGAAGGTGTTGATTCTGACTTGATTTTGCGCGATGTTAAACTAAAAAACAAAACTTTGTGCAGCAAGGAAAATCTATTACCTTTGCTCAAAGAAAAAGAGTTAGATGTTTTAGTGACTTTCGGTGCCGGAGATATTGATAAGTTAGTACCACTTATTAAAGATCAGTTAAAACAATCGTCAGTGAAATAATGCTCTGATTTCCAATGTGTATTATTTGATGACAATTGGAAGTCTTTAAACTGAAAATTATATATGAAACCCATTTGGAAATATGTGTTGATTACTTTCTTTACCACATTGGTTTTGGGGTATTTGGCATTTTCAATTTGGTATTTTTCCGGACGGGGAAAAGATAGTGTCTGTAGAAAACTCGAAATTGTCATGACGGAGAGTAACGGGCATCAGTTGGTGACTGAAACTGAGGTTGCACAGATACTTGAAGAAAATGATTTAAATCCGATAGGAAAATCGATAAAAAATATTCACACCGAGTCAATTGAAGAAACTTTACACAAGAATCCGATGATAAAAGTGGTGGAATGTTACAAAACCCCAACCGGAATCGTGCATATTCGAATATCGCAGCGTTGTCCGAAATTCAGGGTGGTAGGTTATGGTAGTTATTATATCGATACTGACAGAAAAGTATTGCCGATTTCGAAAAACTATGCGGCTTATGTGCCGGTTGTTTCAGGTAGAGCCTATGTTTCGTCGATGACAACCAAAATGTTTGATTTTGTGACATTTTTGGAAGATAACCCTTTTTGGAATGCGCAGATCGAACAGATATTTATCAGGGATGACCTTAAAATAGAGCTTGTTCCCCGGGTCGGCGAAGCCATTATTCTTTTAGGAACATTGGATAATTACCAATCAAAACTAGAAAAGCTTCGAAAGCTCTATGTTAATGGATTTAACGTAGTAGGTTGGAACAAATATAAACTTATTGATTTGCAGTATAAAGATCAGGTGGTTTGCAGTAAAGTCGGTCAGGAAACCATAAAACCAGTCGTAGCGACCGAACAAAAAAAAGATAGTATTATTGCCAGTAGATTATGACCTCAAACAAACTTATAGCGATAGATTTTGGTAGTGCAAGTATTTCGGCCATGGCTGCGGAGATACTTGATAACGGTGCAGTAAAAATTCTATCCGAAGAATCTAAAATATCCGACGATGTTAGATGGGGTATTGTTGAGAAACCATCAGGAGCATCTTTTAAAGTGAGCGAATTGCTCAAATTGTTGAAAAACAGCGCTAAAATGCCTGATA
>Ga0302211_10000197_pt1 | contig 24454 bp, 20 predicted proteins | sample II_Fen_E3_3_FD_200234 | JGI IMG/M metagenome (GOLD analysis project Ga0302211, IMG submission 200234) | Peat permafrost microbial communities from Stordalen Mire near Abisko, Sweden - II_Fen_E3_3 | ecosystem: Environmental > Terrestrial > Soil > Wetlands > Permafrost | place: Sweden: Abisko... | reverse complement strand
TTTATCAAAAAAACTGACACTTTCTGCTGACTTTGAAGGTAGCATTGATGCCGACAAAAACTACAACGGACGCGCGTTTATCAACCTGAGTCAACGATTCTGAATATACAACTACATAATTATTTCAGCCTATAAAGCAAGCCATCGGGCTTGCTTTATAGGCTGAAATCCTACCTCGGAAACAACCCCCTGAACCATTCACAAAAAATTAATACGTTAAAGTATCTAAATCAGATACATCCTATCATTATTAGTTGTAATTTTGCACAGTTGTTTAAACAACCATTAAAAGCACAACTATATGACACAGTTACAAAATGATGAGATATTCAATATACTTGTCGGTAAAATATCGGCCGCTATCAACCGTACTTTCCTGCGTGCATTTGTAGTTGAAGGGATTGATATCACCACCGAACAGTGGTCGGTGCTGGCCTGCCTGTGGGAAAAAGACAAAGTAACTCAGCAGACCCTTTGCCACCTGACGGCTAAGGATAAACCAAGCATGACAAGGCTTATAGACAAGCTGGAAAAGCGTAATCTGGTAACGCGTGTATCGGATAATAACGACAGAAGAATCAACCTGATTCATCTCACCGATGCCGGACTGGCACTACAGCAACGTGCTACGCAAATAGTGCATCAGGTGGCCAACAAAACGTTGAATAACATCACCGACGAAGAGCTGAACACCAGCCGGGTAGTCTTAAAAAAAATCATGGCTAATCTAAAGTAATTTTTTTAGCCTATTAGTTGCATATACAACCATTGTTTAGTCAATCATATATTATATTTATAAAAAAGGTATGAATAAAAACCTATTAGTTATCATTGCCGTTGCCGGATCAGTGCAGATACAGGCACAGAAAGTGCTTCAACTCGAAGATTGTCGCCAGATGGCGCTTGCGCACAATAAAAGTTTGCAAATGGTACAAGAATCTGTAAAAGCAGCAAAGCAGCTAAAAGAAGCAGCATTTACGCAGTTTTTGCCAAACTTTTCTGCCAACGGGGCTTACACCCGAAATGAGAAAAATCTTTCGTTATTGTCGGAAGATGCAAATTTACCGGTTTATAACATGAATGCCAATGGGACTCCGAATTACGCCAATTCATGGAATAATAATTGGAAACAAGTAGCTGCAAACACCTATGCTCCGGTGGATGCAGCTGGGAATGTATTTGACCCAAAAGTAAATCCGGAGAAAATCCAGTGGAAAAACTATGCGTTGCTACCCAAAAGTGCTATGGAGTTCGACGTCCAAAATGTATTTGCCGGATCCATTGGTTTTGTACAACCGATTTTCATGGGTGGTAAAATCAAAGAACTCTACAATATCGCCAAATACGGTGAGAATCTTGCTCAGGCTCAACAGGAGAGTAAAATGACCGAGCTGTTACTTGAAGTTGACGAAGCCTATTGGCGGGTGGTTTCGCTTGAAAACAAAGTGAAACTGGCAAAAGAATACCGCAACCTGATAGCCCGTGTTGATTCAAACGTAACCGATATGATTACTGAAGGTGTTGCCACCAAAGCCGAAGCGTTGAAAGTGCGCGTTAAGCTCAACGAAGCCGACATTACCATGACAAAAGCAGAAGATGGACTGAACCTGTCGAGAATGGCTCTCAATCAGTTATGCGGCATAGCGTTGGATGATGTGTACACGTTGGCTGACCAGAACTTAGCCGCCGAAACTATCACCCAACTTATCCCGATTGATCAGGCGTTGAACAACAGACCGGAGATAAAACAGCTGATACAGATGGAAAACATTGCCAAATCAAACGAGAAAATTATGGTTTCACGCTTCTTGCCCAACATTGTGCTTTCGGGTAATTATCTGGTGACCAATCCCAATTCGTTTGATGGTTATAAGAATCAATTCGGAGGTATGTACTCCATAGGAGTTGTGGCTAATATCCCGTTGTTTCACTTTGGCGACAAGGTTCATACGCTGAATGCAGCCAAATCACAACACAAAATCGCTACACTGCAATTGGAAGAAACAAAAGAAAAAATGCAGCTTCAGATCAAGCAAAGTTCCTACAAAGTTGCCGAAAGCTTAAAAAAGAAAACATCAACAGAACATAATGTGGAACAAGCAGAAGAAAACCTGCGTTACGCCACCGAAGGCTTTACCGAAGGAGTAATAACCTCTACCGATCTGTTAGGAGCCCAAACTGCATGGTTATCGGCCAAGTCGGAATATATCGATGCCAACATCGACGTAAAGCTAACTAACCTGTATTTAGCTAAATCGCTCGGAACACTGGCCAGCGATTATAAAACCGGAAGTCAGAATTCAGTAAACAAGAAGTAACTTCCACCACAACTATCAAATAAAATATAAACATACTCAATATCTCTACAACAATGAAAAAAAGAAATCAGGATTTAAGAACCGGCTTAATAGCTTTAATTGTAGTCATAGTTTTGATATTCATTATCGGTTTAATTATCAACAGACCCGAACCGATTATTATACAAGGTGAAGCAGATGCTTCGGAAATCAGAATTTCGGGTAAAATTACCGGACGTGTCAAAGAATTCAAGGCCGAAGAAGGTGCTCAGGTAAAAATAGGCGATACGCTTGTGGTTATCGATAGTCCCGAGCTTGCAGCTAAAATAGAACAAGCCAATGCTGCTGAAAATGCCGCTCAGGCTCAGAATAAAAAAGCAATAAAAGGCGCCCGCAAAGAAATGATTGTTGGTGCTTGGGAAATGTGGCAAAAAGCGCAAGTTGGAGTTGATATAGCCAAGAAATCGTTCGATCGGGTTCAGCGCTTATTTGATAAAGGCGTAGTAACAGCCCAAAAACGCGACGAAGCCGAAGCTCAGTACAAAGCTGCCGTAGCAACTTCAAGTGCAGCAAAATCACAATACGACATGGCAAAAAATGGTGCTGAAAAAGAAGATAAAGAAGCTGCACTGGCACTGGTTGACCGGGCAAAAGGCGCTGTAAATGAAGTAAAATCATATCTGAAAGAAATAACCCTCACATCACCCATCAATGGTGAAATCACAGACATATACCCTAAACGTGGCGAATTGGTTGGAGCAGGTGCACCTATCATGAGCATTGTAGATCTGAACGATATCTGGTTTACCTTTAATGTTCGCGAAGACTTACTCGGTGGACTTAAAATGGACAAAACATTCAAAGTAAAAGTTCCTGCCATGAATAACAAAATTGTAGAAGTAAAAGTGACTTACATAAAAGCATTGGCTTCTTACGCCACCTGGAAAGCAACTAAAACCACAGGTCAGTTTGACGTGAAAACATTCGAGGTTCGCGCCCGTCCTACTTCCAAAGTAGCTGATTTGCGTCCCGGAATGACAGCCTTGTTTGAAGAAACCGTAAAATAAAAACCTCTTAACTCTAAATAAAACGAGAGTAAAAATGATATGTCAAACAATACAGTAACAGCATTTAAGAATACACTAAGCCGTGAATTGAAGAGAATGGTGAGTCGTCCGATTTACTTCATATCCACGTTTGTCATCATGACGTTCTGCTACGTGTTTTTTCTGACTTTCTTCAACGAAGGTCAGCCAAACAAGATGCCAATCGGGATAGTTGATTTAGATAACTCATCCATTTCACGACAATTTGTTCGCAATCTGGAAGCCACTCAGCAGGCAAAAATTGTGATGCGCCTCAATAGCCACAAAGAAGCCCGTGAGGAAATGCAGCGGGGAAATATCTACGCTTTTGTTGAAATTAAAAGGAACTTTGCAAACGATGCTATAACGAACCGCCGCCCCACTCTCACATTTTATATAAACGATGCTTATCTGATTGCAGGATCGCTTATATCAAAAGATATAACCTACATGAGCGCTGCAACATCTATCGGCATGCAGCAAAAAGTACTCAGGGCAAAAGGAATGGATGAAAGCCGTATTAAAGGCATCATTCAACCCATCGCGCTGGACACTCACCTTATAGGCAATCCATGGGCTAACTATGGGACTTATTTACTGAATGTCATTTTACCCGGCATGCTACAGTTGATGGTTCTATTGATGACAGCCTTTCCCATTGGCGTTGAATACAAACAACGCACCTCACGGGAATGGGTTGAAAATGCAAATCATTCAATGTTTGCTGCTCTTACCGGAAAACTCCTACCTTACACAGTTATATTTACGTTCTTAGGAGTTATTGGTAACATACTTTTGTACAAATACATGCATTACCCACTGAATTCGAGTATTGGGTGGATGTTTCTGGCTACTCTTTTACTGGTTATTTCATCGCAAGCAGTTGGAGTTATCTTTATCGGCATTACTCCCGTATTGCGTGATGGGGTCACATTTGCAGGAATCTTCGGTACCTTGGGAATAACCTTTGCTGGTTCTACTTTTCCTATAGAACAAATGCCCATGGGAAGCAGAATCATCAGCGAGCTATTCCCTATCCACCATTATTTCAATATATACGTAGACCAGGCACTGAATGGCATAGCTATTCATTATTCGCTGATTTCGTATGTATTTATGCTTGCGTTTTTAATTTTGCCGTTTTTTGTATTTAATCGACTCAAAAACGCTGCCATTAGCCAGAACTATCCTACTAAATAAATTTTAGAATGAAAAACAGACATAAAATGCCCTGGCACAAGAAAATCATATCAATACTCAAAGATATATTGAATGTGCTCAAAATAGAATTCAAAACAATGTTTAAAGACCGTGGTGTGGTCATCATGTTCGTTTTGGGACCTCTGGCCTATCCAATATTGTATTGCAGCCTATATAAGAACGAAACTTTGATTGATGTTCCGGTGGCAGCGGTAGACTGTTCGCGCAGCCCACAGTCCAGAGAATTATTGCGACACATGGACGCAACACAAAATATTGCAGTTACAAGCCGATACAGCACACTGGCAGAAGCAAAAGATGCTTACAATAAGAAAGAAGTGCATGGTGTTGTTTACATACCTGCTGACTTCAGCAAAAAATTAAGCACAGGAGATCAAACTACAGTTTCAATTTACTGCGATATCAGCAGTTTCATGTATTATCGTATTATCAATCAAGCCTGTACCAATTGTGTGCTGTCTATGAGTAATCATATCCAGCTTGAAAGACTGAATGCTAATGGCATAACAGGAGAATCGGCCAACATGATTGCCAGTCCGATTCCATATAATGGTGTAATACTGTACAATGAGGGAGCCGGTTTTGCTAGCTTTCTGATGCCAGTGATACTTGTCATCATACTTTTCCAGACTCTCTTTCTTGGAATAGGTATGATAGCAGGTACTTCGCGCGAAGAAAATCGATTTCACGTACTTGTCAGTTCTTCGGTACATCGGGGTGGCACGGTCAGGGTAATCATTGGCAAAAGCATTTGTTACTTTTTAATGTATGCTCCCTGGGCGTTTTATGCATTGGAACTAATTCCGCGCATATTTAATCTGCCGCATATTGGTATTGCATTCGATGTCATGATGCTCATGATCCCCTTTTTACTGGCAACGATATTCTTTTCAATGACAGTTTCGGTTTTTATACCCAACAGAGAGACTGGTATTGTGATCTTTATGTTTATGTCACTGATATTGGTGTTTCTGAGCGGCGTTTCGTGGCCACAGTCTAATATCAACGGATTCTGGAAGACATTTGCCTGGATGTATCCTTCGACCAGCGGAGTGCAGGCTTACGTAAAGATAAATACAACAGGAGCAGACCTACGCCATGTTTCATTTGAATATATCAGCTTATGGATTCAAACATCTGTATATTTTGCCACTACCTGCTGGGCCTATCATTGGCAGATAAAGAAAACTTCTAAGAAACAACTCAAAGCGCAAATTGATACAGTCAGTATCTGATTTTTGTTGTCCAAAATCAACATAGAAGGGGATTTTCTTTCGAAAATCCCCTTCTATGTTTTATATATAAATTACCGACTAATCGGCCTCCTGAATTCTTCCAATGTGTTGAAACAAAATAATAGACATATTTAGAGAAATAAGAAAAATAATAGCACTAAATATAATCTTCCAAAGAATGAAATTGTTTATGGCATCAATTCCTATAATAAAAGAAGCGATGCAGATTGGTAAATTAATCCAGATACCCACTCTGGACTTTTTAATCTTTTGTTTTCTTTCTAATGCTGTCATCCTGATAGTTTTTTACGTTTTGGTTAGTTATTATGTGTTTGGTTTGTGTTTTTAAGTTTGCATTTACAATTATTCTGAGCTTACAAAAACAGTATTATAACGGCAAAATGAGCAAATAATTTTCTATTGCTATCTTTTAAATATATTTTTAGTCGTTTCAGATATCTGCACCTACTTAGAAATTCTGCTATAAAATTAGTGAATTGGTCGAAAAGAATCAAATTTTATATAGAAAATATTTTGGACATCCTCATTATATACACCTCTGTAATACAAATGAATAAATATTGAAATATACTTATTTTTGGACATCGTTATTTCTGACACGGCAAAATGGGCAAAAATCAACTTTTTTCGTCAGGGTGAAACTAATTTCAAACAAAAAAAGGAGCAAAAATCATGCAACTATTGTTACTCTGCTTCAGCTAGCTCTTTTGGATCAGATCCAAATTCATTACTTCCTTCCACACCGGGTTTACAAAACAATATCAACAACCAGATACCACCGATAACGGGAATAAAAGATATCATATACATCCAGCCGCTTTTACCAATGTCGTGCAATCTGCGAACGCCGACAGCGATAGCCGGAATAATCATTGCCAGATTAAAAAGACCATAAAAAACAGCATAGGTTTCAAGCAAGAAATCAAATAAAGCAAGAGCCATGCTAAAAATGAAGAAAAAAAGGACAAAATACCAGTACTCACTTCTTCTGGCTCTGCCATTAAAATCAGCATACTTTTTCAATACTGCTATAAAGTAATTCATACAAAATAATATTAGATTTTATCACCCTACTCTATCGGCTTTTCGGTTACGCCATTTCAAAAAATATTAATCTTCAGAAATTGAATTTTAATCATATTCTAATCTTTCAACTTACAAAACTCAAACAAATGTTTTGCGCAGGTTACTCTGAAAGCTGTATTGCCACCCATATCGGCAATTTTTAGCAGCATGGCTTTAAACTGCTGCTGAGTTTCACTATCCAATCCCGCAACATGTGTAAAACAGTCATAGGGATTTAGCTGTAATGCCGATGACCATGAATAAGGAGATAAGCTTAACTCCTCGATGGCATATTCAATGGCTGCATCATCTCTTTCTTCAACCACACTTCCATCTGCCGAAGCAATTACCTGATATACACAATGTAAAATCGATAATTTCTGAATCAATTCTAAACTTTTCATAAGAGCTATTTATAAAATGTGGATTGATTTTTCAGAAAAAGACGAATTTGACAATTACTCTCTTTTTATACAAAACACTATCACTTCATAACAAATACAGACTTTGGTTTTGCAAAACTACATAATTCACTTAACATATACAACATTTCGTGAACAAATTCACGAATAATTCACACAAAAGGTATATTTATGCTGTTTTTCTGAAAACAAAAAACCGTTACAGACGCATCTGTAACGGTTCATACTGCAGGCTGGCTATGGCAGATAATAACCAATTATTTAACTTTAAGTATTTCTTCCAGTTTAATTAATTCATCACGCAGCTGAGCAGCTTCAAGAAATTCCAGTTTTTTAGCAGCCTCCTGCATAGATTTTTTGGTTTTAGCGATAGCTTTTTCAAGTGCGCTACGCGACATATATTGAACAACGGGATCGGCCGCAATGCTCTTTGAATTTTCCGGCTCTATATAAGCCATCGGTTCAGCTTTACTAAACGAGTTACGCTCTCCTTTAACGATAGCTGTCGGGGTGATTCCATGCGCTTCGTTGTATGCCAATTGCTTCTCACGCCGACGATTGGTTTCCGAAATTGTTTTCTGCATGCTGTCCGTAATCTTATCGGCGTACATAATCACCCTACCATTCAGGTTACGCGCAGCACGACCGGCTGTCTGAGTCAGGGAGCGATGCGAACGCAGGAATCCTTCTTTATCAGCATCCAGAATAGCAACTAACGAGACTTCAGGCAAATCCAATCCTTCGCGCAGCAGATTGACTCCGATTAATACATCATACACACCGCGGCGTAAATCTTCCATAATCTTAACCCGGTCCAACGTATCCACATCGGAGTGAATATAATTACATTGTACACCCATTTTGCCTAAATAATCTGTCAGCTCTTCTGCCATACGCTTGGTGAGGGTAGTTACCAGCGTGCGCTCATTCTTTTCTGTTCGCACGGTGATTTCTTCGAGCAAATCATCAATCTGATTAAGACTTGGACGTACATCAATAATAGGATCAAGCAGCCCTGTGGGACGAATAAGCTGATCTATCACTATTCCCTGACTTTTCTCCAGTTCATAATCGGCCGGAGTAGCACTTACATAAATAGTTTGCGGTGCCAGCTCTTCAAATTCTTCGAATTTCAAGGGGCGATTATCCTTTGCCGAAGGCAGACGGAAACCATAATCCACCAGATTCTGTTTGCGGGCAGAATCGCCTCCGAACATCGCCCGTATCTGAGAAATTGATACGTGACTTTCGTCAATAACCATCAGGAAATCTTTGGGGAAATAATCCAACAGACAGAACGGACGACTACCGGCTTCTCTACCATCGAAATATCGGGAATAATTCTCTATACCAGAGCAATAACCGAGTTCTTTTATCATTTCGATATCGTAATTCACCCGCTCATAAATGCGTTTAGCTTCGTAATGCTTGCCTATGGAACGGAAATAATCTACCTGCTTAGCCATGTCTATTTCTATCAGTTGAATAGCCGCGGCCAATCGCTCCTTAGTAGTAACAAAAATGCTGGCAGGATAAATTTTATAGCTGTCAAAAGATTCCTGCACATTGAATGTCAATGGATCTACGGTTTGAATATCTTCAATTTCGTCTCCCCAAAAAACTACACGCAGCACAAAATCAGCGTAGGCTAAAAATATATCCACTGTATCGCCTTTCACCCTGAAATTTCCCCGGTTAAGTTCTATTTCATTGCGGGTGTAAAGACTATCCACCAGAGTACGCAGGAAATCATTTCTAACCACCTTCTGACCCCGGTAAATATCAATCACATTGCTATTAAAATCGTCGGGATTACCCATACCGTAAATACACGAAACGGATGAAACCACAAGCACATCCCTCCTACCCGACAACAAAGCTGAAGTGGTAGCAAGCCGTAGTTTCTCTATTTCCTGATTGATGGCTAAATCTTTTTCTATATAAGTATCGCTTACGGGCAGGTAGGCTTCCGGTTGGTAATAATCGTAGTACGACACGAAATATTCAACCGCGTTATCGGGAAAGAAGTTTTTGAATTCGCTGTAAAGCTGAGCCGCCAGCGTTTTATTATGACTCAATACCAGCGTGGGGCGCTGAATTTGCTCCACCACATTGGCTATGGAAAATGTTTTACCAGAACCGGTTACACCCAGCAAGGTTTGAAAAGGGATATCCGCATTAAGTCCTTCCACCAGTTGTCTGATAGCTTCAGGTTGATCGCCCGTAGGACGAAACGGAGAAATAAGTTTAAAAGGCATTTACTATTTTTTATTTGGCAGCTTTAGCACCGCCCATTACATTCCGTTTTATTATTTGCATATACATAAAACCGGAATTACTGTCACGAAGTTCACAGTCGATCACTATTCTTCTTCAACCGGCATTATAGCCCAAAGTATCAGGTATAGAAAAAAACCGGGAAACCCCGCCGTGAAAATAGACAAAGAAACATAAGCCACACGAACCAATGTTAAGTCCCAACCTAAATAATTGGCAATACCACCACAAACTCCTGCAAGAATTTTGTCTTTCGAACGTCTGAGCACCTTATCCATAATTTATATGTATTAATGATTTATCTGCAAAGTAACAAAAAAAGGAGCAAATCAGATGACACATATCAAAAAAAATGTTTCTACTTTTGTGGTTGCTGAAAATGTAAAAAATCTACACATCACATTCAAGTAAAATGGTAACAACTTGTAAGAACTGTAACAAAAAATTCATAGGGCAATATTGCAATTATTGTGGTCATTCTGCTGCTACCCGCTATAGCCTTATGCAGTAGAAAGGAAGCTGTATCGGTCGTCGAAAATATTGAAACATTGATTTGGGTTTCGTTGATGACATGGACTTACATTCAGTTTTTCGACAACAACAAAATATCAAAAAATATCCGACTAACTATTTTCAGTTATGTACTCTTTGGAATCTTGTTCTTAGTTTTGTTGATTATTGCAATACTGACAGTAGCTTTATTTGTCAGATAATAACCCCATCTATAAAATAGAATTCATAAATGAACAAAGAAAAAATTATTGCTCAAACTGCCGAACATATAAGATTAAAGCTTGAAGGTGAAGGTTCGGGACACGACTGGTGGCATGTGTATCGCGTATGGAAAAATGCCATTCACATTGGGAAACAGGAAAAAGCAGATTTGTTTGTGATTGAACTGGCCGCTTTACTGCACGACATAGCCGATTGGAAATTTCATGATGGAAATGAAGATATCGGTCCGCGGCTTGCCCGCGAATGGTTGGAAACCCTCTCTGTCGAAGAAAGTATTATCGCACATGTTTGTCGTATTATCCGGGCTATCTCATTCAAGGGAGCCGTTGTAAAAAATACCATGGATAGCCCCGAAGGCCTTATTGTACAGGATGCCGACCGACTGGATGCTATGGGTGCAATAGGAATAGCCCGGACATTTGCTTACGGAGGTAGTAAGCATCGCGAAATGTACAATCCGACGGTAAATCCGCAGCTTCATACTTCATTCGAGCAGTATAAAAACAGCGAAGGAACAACCATAAACCATTTTTACGAGAAATTATTGCTTCTGAAAAATTTGATGAACACTCCTACTGCCAAAAAAATAGCTGAAGGCCGACATAAGTATATGCAAGAATTCCTGCAACAATTCTTTCTGGAGTGGGAAGGGAAAAAATAAAACGCTGAACTTTCCCTACCTTCCTGCCTGTGTAATATAATTCAGCAGTTCGTCATTAAACTCATCATTTTCAAGCAAATCTTCCATATTCAGATGCAGCCTGAATCTCCAGCTATTCATCGAATTGGATGGCACATTTATGCGTTCATCATTAGGATTCGGTCGGCGTACTGAGTCTGAAATACTTAACAAATCCTGCATAAGAAAAATACTCCATATGGCAGGAGAGTATAGATGTTGTAAAATTATATCGCGACAAATCCACCATTCACAGAAGTAAGGAGCTTCGCCCCAATGTCCGAGTTGAGAGTTATAAAAACGTTGTGTCACACCACGGTCTTCTTCCCACCAACCGCGTATAGTGCTCATATCGTGTGTCGAAGGCGTTACTACCGACAAATAGGGTGCATCATCAGGATGAAAAAATTCAATCTCATTTGATTTCGGAGCACGCTGCACTTCCAGACTTAAAATACCTAACTCTTTCATGGCTGTTGTCACGCAAGGTGTCATCATTCCCAGGTCTTCACCACAAATCAGCATATTAGTAGCTCGTTTCAATGCCGGAAGCTTTTCCATGCCGGACTTATACCAGTTATCATCCTGCCGTCTGTAAAAATAATCTACATACAACTCACGAAGCCTTTCTTGTGTATAATAATCCAGATCTCTGAAGGTAGATAAAGATTCCATGCCGAAACGCGGATAAAACTGAGTTCCGTTGCTTCCCTCAACTTCAAAAAACAATACATTAGAAATCAGGTCAAACAAGCCCCATTTAATTCTGTCGGAAATCTCCCCGGCCTGATGTAATTTTTCTACCGTCAACTGACTCAAGAAGTTTTCTTTCAGGCGAAGCACCCAACCATCTTCTATTTGCAAACAATTGGCTTTTACCCACGGCACATCTTCGCCGAATAAATCCCACAAAATAAAATCGGTAATATAAGGTTTACAAAAACGATTATAATCAAACCACAATCCCTTTTCAGCAAATTCATTGATATGGATAGGAATGGAAGGATTCAAGTAACCCATAATGCCTTCCACCTGACTTACAGGAATCTGCCAAATGCGGAAAAATCCCAGAATATGATCGATGCGAAACGTATCAAAATAATTGGACATTTGAGAAAACCGCTTCTTCCACCAATCAAATCCTGTGTGTTCTATTTCTTTCCAGTTGTAAGTGGGCAATTCCCAGTTCTGACCTTTGATGGCAAACATATCGGGCGGCGCGCCGGCTTGCATGTACATGTGAAACAATTCGGGCGAAACCCAGGTATCCACGCTGTTTCGGTTCACTCCAATAGGTATGTCACCCTTCAGCACCACTCCATGTTTGTGAGCATAGGCGGCAGCTTCCGAAAGTTGTTTGTGCAAATGATACTGAATAAAATAATTGACAGCAATATCGTCGAAATGAGGTTGAGTGGCTGAAGCAAATTCTGCTATTTTAGTCCGATCATAATGGGCAAATTCCTGCCACTCTCTATAATCGGGTGTGCCGAATTTATCGCGCAACACACAATAGGCAGCATACGGTATGAGCCAGTATTCATTTTCTGCAAAAAAAGTTTTGAATCCTTGATCTGCCAAAAATGACTCTTTGCTTTGTAGATATAATTCTTTGGCATACCTGAGTTTATAACTAATTACATCCATAAATGCAATTAACTCCTTCGCGTTCAACTCGGCTTGTTTGGTACTATATTCTGCCTGAAGCGGATGGTTTTCAGCCAGTTTGCCCATAGATGGCAGGTTCAAAAACAGCGGATTCAGTGCAAAAGCTGAAATGGCCGCATAAGGAAGCACATCGGCGTCGGTATGAGTGCCGATTGTATCGTTGAGCGGAAGAACCTGAATGAGTTTCAGACCAACCCTGGCAGCCCAGTCCACCAGCAATTTGATATCGCCAAAATCGCCGACTCCAAAGCTTTCTCTGGTTCTGATACTGAAAACGGGTAATCCCACCCCTGCTCCTTTCCACGAATGATTCGGGAAGCGTGTAAAACCATCCGAAAGTATCACCAGACCTTTTTTCGACTTGGCTATCGGAGCAGTGCGATCCGCACCGGCTTCGAAATACCGGAATTGATGATCTTCCAGATCATACACACCGTATTTGTAGTGAACGTCAGATTTTTCATTACTCAAATCAACTTCAGCAGTCCACCAGTTATCTTTTTTCCGGTTCAGTATAACAGGCTTGCTTGTTGTCCAGTTTCCCAGCGCCCTGCAGTCGCCTATCAAGCAGATAGCTTCATTATTTTTCAATACGGGCATTTTTACTTTAAAAAGATGCGTGTATATATCTGCCTGTTTCAAGTTTGATTCAGAGAGTTGTTGCTTCAGCAATACTTGCTGGAATGGCGCTGTAAGAAATACATTCTCAGTACTTCCGGCGGCATTCCACTTATCAAAACAATAAACCGTATCAGTTTTCGACGGTTGAATATTGATAACCCTGTCATCGCCCCACTCGTCAACAAATTGCCCTGTTTCGTCGTTAAACAAAATATACTTGTAAGTCAGTTCGAAGCTTTCGGTGTTTGGTATCTCTATTTCACCCGACCAATCTTCTTTGTGTTGAAAATTGAGTGGCAGTGCTTTTGTTTTATCGTTATCCCCCAATTCAGGAATATTTCCGGTAACCAAAAGCCGTTGCCCCCAGCGAGTAAAAAAGGGTATATTGAAGTGAATTCTCATAGATATTTGAATTATAGACAATTAGGTTGTGCGCTTTTAAACACGAACAAAAATAGTGTTATTTTCAGCAGCTATATTTTAGGGTGCTTGTAAAAACGGCGAAATTTGATTACAAACGTTTGCAGTAAATTGTCTTATTGAAAAAGAAGATAATCACATTTACTACCCGAACAAACAATTCAACAGAAGTAAAATTCTTTATCTACCGATATTTATTCATAAAATTTGATCCGTAGAACGAAAGGACAGGTAAATGAATTTAATCCTAATAAATATTCATTGCTATTTTAATCAAGATTTCGCATCTTTTTTATAATTATATTCAGTACTTTTGCAAAAAATTTCTCGAAAACTAAATTTCACATCAATCCATGTCAGCACCCACTTCACCTTTTAAAGTATTTTCAGGTACTAACAGCCGTTATCTTGCCGAAAAAATCTGTCAAAGCCTTGATTGCCCACTCGGGAATATGAAAATTCAACATTTCTCGGATGGTGAATTTTCTGTTTCATACGAAGAATCAATCCGTGGTCAGTACATTTATCTGGTACAATCCACATTCCCTAATTCCGATAATCTGATGGAATTACTCTTAATGATTGATGCTGCCAAACGTGCTTCAGCGTATAAAATCATTGCTGTTATTCCTTATTTTGGTTGGGCACGTCAGGATCGTAAGGACAAACCCCGCGTATCGATTGGTGCAAAACTGATAGCCGATATGCTGGGTGTAGCCGGTATCGACCGTTTAATCACCATGGATTTACATGCCGATCAGATTCAGGGATTTTTTGATATTCCGGTTGATCATCTTTATGCATCAACTATTTTCGTACCTTATATCAAGTCGCTGAAACTAAAGAATCTGGTAATAGCTTCGCCCGATGTGGGTGGATCGAAACGTGCCGGTTCATACTCCAAGTACCTGGGCGTGCCCATGGTAATTTGCTACAAAACACGCGAAAGAGCCAACGTAGTAGGCGAAATGACCATTATTGGTGAGGTATATGGTAAAGACGTAATTATTACCGATGATATGGTGGACACTGCCGGAACGCTTTGCAAAGCTGCAGATTTGATGATGAGCAAGGGAGCCCGAAGCGTACGTGCTATTGTATCGCACGGTGTAATGTCCGGCGAGGCATCTGAAAAAGTTATGCAATCGGCTCTGACCGAAATTGCTTTTACCGATTCAATTCCTTTTGAACCGATTAACTGTCCGAAAGCTAAGATTCTTACTATCTCTAAAATGTTTGCCGATACCATATTCCGCGTTCAGGAAAACAAATCAATCAGCGAACAATACCTCTTATAATTTGCTGTATTCAGCAATACAAAAAAGAAACTCCTGAATCGTACTGATTCAGGAGTTTCTTTTTTGTAACTACACGAAGCGTTTATCGTTTAGCATTTTTGCGGGCATGACTGTGTTTGCGACCATAAGTGAAGTAAATCACAAAACCAATCAGCATCCATACAATCAAACGAATCCATGTATCGCCCGGCAACGAAGCCATTTGAGCAAAACAAACAAGTGCTCCTAATATTGGCACAAACGGAACCCACGGAGTTTTGAAACCACGTACAGCATCCGGCTCTGATTTACGCAAAAGAATTATTCCGATAGATACAATTACAAACGCAAGCAAGGTACCGATAGAAACCATTTCGCCCAACAAACCGATGGGGAAAAGTCCGGCAAATAAAGCCGCAAAACTACCCGTAACAATAGTAGTGATATGAGGTGTTTTGAATTTTGAGTGCGTCTTAGCAAAGCTTTTCCACAACAATCCATCGGAAGCCATGGTAAAGAATACGCGTGACTGACCCAACAACAATACAAGCACTACCGAACTTAAACCGGCTATTGCTCCTATTTTTATAATGGGGCGCAACCATGCCAGACTCGGACCTGCACTATTTATAGCCAATGCAATAGGAGCTTCTACATTCAGGTACTTGTAATTCAAAATTCCGGTCAGCACCAAACTAACGGCAATGTACAAGACGGTACAAATCAGCAGCGAGAAAAGAATGCCCCGCGGCACATCGCGCTTGGGGTTAATGGCTTCCTGAGAAGTGGTAGAAACCGCATCGAAACCCACATAGGCAAAGAAAACAACAGCTGCTCCGGTTAATACTCCACCCCAACCGAAATGACCATCGGGCGATACGGGAGGAACAAATGGATGCCAGTTGGCAACATTGATATGCGAAATACCAAACCCGATAAAAAGCAATATAACAACTACTTTTACCAAAACAATGATATTATTGAACTTGGCCGACTCTTTAATACCGATAACCAACAAAGTAGTCATAATAGCTACAATAAATACGGCCGGGAAGTTGATAAAAGACCCCGAAGTATGCCAACCCGTATGGTCGAAAATAAACGGACTCTGACACATGGCCGGAGGAATAACGATACCGAAATCGGCCAGAAAGCTGGTCACATAACCGGCCCAGCCCACTGCCACGGTAGCAGATCCGAAAAGATATTCCAAAATAAGATCCCAACCGATAATCCATGCTACAAACTCACCCATGGTGGCATAACCATAAGTATAGGCGCTACCCGAAACGGGAATCATCGATGAAAACTCAGCATAACACAGCCCCGCCAACAAGCACCCAAACGCAGAAATAACAAAAGACAATGCCACAGCAGGTCCGGCATGCAGCGCAGCAGCAGTACCCGTGAGCACAAAAATACCTGCACCGATTACGCACCCTACCCCCAACAAGGTCAGATTCAGTGCACTTAAATGTCTTTTCAGTGAGTTGTGTTCACCATCTGCTTGTAGTTCGAGCTCAGCAAGCGTCTTTCGAATAAATAAGTCTTTAAACATAAATATAAATGGTTTTTGCAGAAGTCGAAAGTCAATTTGATAGAGATTGTTCTATTCTGCTTAATAATTGATTTGTTTTGGCGCAAAAATAAGAAAATTAATCCATCCTTTTGCATGAAAATTGAATTTTAGTCGCATTTTAATTCAGGTTACGAAAAGCGAGAGTAGTACACAGGATACAATCTTCGCTATCATCGGTTTCTTTTTCGGGCAACGCTGTGCTTACGGCCGTAACCAAAGTAGATAACAAAACCGATAGCCATCCAGATAATGAGCCTCAACCACGTATCGGTGGGCAAAGACAACATCTGGATAAAACAAACCAGAGCTCCTAACACGGGCACAAACGGCACCCACGGAGTTTTGAAAGCGCGGGGAGCGTCGGGCTCTATTTTACGCAAAATCAGTATGCCGATACACACTATGGCAAATGCCAGCAGGGTACCGATAGACACCAGTTCGCCCAGCAAACCGATAGGAAAAATACCCGCCATCAGCGCGGTGAAAAAACCAGTGAGCAGCGTGGAGTAATGCGGAGTTTTAAACTTCGAATGTGTTTTGGCAAAACATTTCCAGAGCAATCCGTCGTGAGCCATGGAGAAGAATATGCGGGTTTGTCCGAGCAACGTAACCAGAATAACCGAACTCAGTCCGGCAATGGTACCTATCTTGATAATCGGGCTAAGCCACCTGAGCCCCTGCCCGCCCCTGTCGATAGCCAGCGCAATGGGTGCAGCCACATTCAGTTCTTTGTAATTCACCATGCCGGTGAGCACAAAGCTTACACCCACATACAAAACGGTGCACACCAGCAACGAAAGCAGGATGCTCAACGGCAAATCGCGTTTGGGGTTGATGGCTTCCTGCGAGGTGGTGGATACGGCATCGAAACCGATGTAGGCAAAGAAAATCACCCCCGAACCGGTCAATATGCCCGACCAACCGTAGTGACCCCACGTGCCCGTGTTCTGAGGAATAAACGGAGTCCAGTTTTCGGGATGAATATGCGACAGCCCGAAACCGATAAAAAGCAACACCACCACAACTTTGATAACCACCGTGATATTATTGAACCGCACCGTTTCCTTGATGCCCACCACCAGCAGCGCCGTGAGCAACACCACAATAAAAACAGCCGGAAAATTGATAAAAGCCCCGGTGACGTGCCACCCTGCCTGGTCGTACTCAAACGGCGACTGTGCCATAGAAGCCGGCAGATAAATACCGAAATCGGCCAGAAAACTCAGCACATACCCCGACCATCCCACCGCAACGGTAGCCGTGCTAAACAAGTATTCGAGCACCAAATCCCACCCGATAATCCACGCCATAAGTTCGCCCATAGTGGCATAGCTGTAGGTATATGCACTGCCCGACAATGGAATCATAGCTGCAAACTCGGCATAACACAACCCCGCCAGCAGGCACCCGAAAGCCGATAAGATAAACGAAAGGATAATGGCCGGACCGGCATGCATCTGCGCCGCCGTGCCCGTAAGCACAAAAATACCCGCACCAATCACGCTCCCTATGCCCAACAAGGTCAGGTTCATAAGTCCCAGATGGCGTTTCAGCCCGTGTTTATTGCTGTTGGCCTCCTCGTCCAGCTGAGCAAGCGTCTTTTTTATAAATAAGTCTTTTATCATCGGCACAGTTTTTCATTTTGAAAGCGTATTCAGCCATTAGCTGACATTTTTAAAACAGAAGCTGCAAAAATAGTATTTTATTCTGTATTATTTCAACAACACCGTACAAACGACGAAAGTTACAAGACTGGGTAATCATTCGCAATAAATACATATCATCAAACAAACTCATCTGCATACTCGTATTGAGCCGCAAAGCATTTGTTACACCAATCTGAATGGTTCGTAAACTCATCTGTAGACTAATACATACCATCTAAAGTACTAGAAAATGAAACAAAAGTATTAGCAAAGCAATCTAAAGCTCAAACATGGCATCAAAAGTGTTAGCAAACCAATCAAAAGCTCAAACATGGCATCAAAAGTGTTAGCAAACCAAACAAAAGTATTAAACTTACCAACAAAAGAAGAAACATGTGCAACATAGATACATTATATTCAACCATATACATAAGAAATTACAACACACAATCATAGTCTGGTTTATCAATCACCAAAATTGTAGCTTTACCTTTAGTTTCAATGAAGGTTAGAATTATTCGCAGGACAACTGAGAGCCTAATCTTTGATTTTAAACGCTGACAGATTAATTAATTGCCGGAATATTTCGTTAATCTGAAATAATATTTTTATCTTTGGTGCTAAATTGATTAAAATAAAATAGATCCTCCGCCGATGCGGTTCTGTGAATTGTAAAAACAGAACTAAACTAATATTGAAATAAGGGCGACGGCGTCGGAGATACACAGATGTTAGGTAGCAAGCTAAAAAAATGAAATTCGAGATAAACATGGACGAAATAAAGAAACTCTTTTCAGACTTTAAGAAAGAGAGTGAAGACCTTGGGCGAATTATAAATCCAATTTTTGAGAAATACAAACTTGAGAAAAAGGAAGTATTAGAAGTATGCCAAATAGGAAAGTTTGTTTATAAAGTAGACTCTGAAATTCAGATTATTGAAAAGCCTCAACCTCCAGCACCAGACTTTATTATAAAACAGAAATCGAAAATAATTGGTCTAGAACACTCGAGGATATTGACTAAGAATGCAAATAAATATCTTAGAATAGTAAATCTGGTAGAGTATTCCTCTAAAGTATTTCAAGAAAAGTATCCGAATCTGACAATTTCGGCTAAAATTGAATTCAAAAATGATGAATTAGAATACTCGCAAAAAGAAAAAAAAGTATATGCTACATTGATTGCAGACTTAGTTTATCAGATGATTTTAGGAGAGTATATCGAATTTCCAGACTTTATTACTGACATAAGAATTCTCCGACACTCAAAAGTAACATTTTATTACAAAGAAAAAAAATGGCAACCTGAACCGTTGACTTTAGAGCGACTAAAAGAAGAAATACATAAAAAAGAGCAGAAGATACTTAACTATAAAACAAGTGACATAAATATATTAGAATATTGGTTAGTTCTACTTATTGGTTCACTTTCCTCTGTATCTTACGAATTAAATGAAGCTGTAAACTATAAGACAGACTCCAAGTTCGACAGAGTTTACCTTATGTCAGATTTTAGTGCAGAAATTATACGAGTGAAATAAAACAAAAGAAATAACCTTGTCCTCGCGGATCTATAACCAATACTTGCTTGCACAAAGGTGCGTGCTGGTCGGTGGGAACCAACGGTCAGCGTAGCTAATTGCAATCCCACCTTTTTGTACTATGAGGATTTTAAATCCGATAGACAAATTGTTCTATTTTAAAGAACGGATTGCAAATCCTCATAGTACAAAATGTTGGGATTAAAAGAAAATCCCAACAACCAGTCTGAAATATTCTGCAAACAATAAGATAGACATATCCGGAGGGACGGGGGACGCTATGCCAAACATCGTAAAATGGATTATTTACGCTACAACGAACAGGGAGAATATTTTAAAGACCTATCATTTTATGAATTAGATTCAATTCGTCAAAAAATTTCTGAATAAAAATCGATTAATATTGTAGAAATGGAAACAAAAAAATTCACACAATTTGGATTATTACCAGTAATCATCTTTGGAATTCTTCTAACTCTATTCTCGTTTAAATCATATTATTTAGGATTTGATGACACTTCAGGACGGATATATGTTGGTTTATCTGCATTAATGCTCGTATGTGCACTCGCATTCTATAGAATAGTAATAGAAGTTGATGAAAACCAGATTTCATTCAAATTAGGTATTGGATTGTTTAAAAGAACTTATCAGATTAATGATTTGACAAGTTGTACTCCCGTAAGATGCTCATTATTGAATGGATTTGGAATTCGAAGAATAGCAAATGGATGGCTGTACAACATATCTGGACTCGATGCCATTGAATTAAGGTTTGAAGACAAAAGAAATATAATTCGAATAGGAACAAATAAATCGGACGAAATAGCAAGTTTAGTTTCAAGTCTCATTAAACAAACTCAAGATACTAATGAATCTTCGCAAATAGAATATCCATCTTTTATAAATTGGGAAAAATGGATTTCCTTATTTATAGTTGCGCTATTTGGAATGTTTTTCTTATACATAATCAAAAATGATAAAATCACTATAAACAAAAATACTTTAGATATATCAGGAGTCTATAGTAAATCAATTGATTATTCTCAAATAATCAAAATTGATACTATTTCTACTATGCCAGAACTAGAAATAAGGACGGATGGATCATTCTTTATGAATCAAGCTAAAGGATATTTCAGATTAAAAGATGTTGGAGGTGCCTATTTGAATTTAAATCTAAAGTATCCACCGTTTATTAGACTTGTTTTAAAAAATGATAATTATATATTTATTAACTTGTCTGAGTCTAAAGAAACAACAGAACTTTTTAAAAAAATTGAAACCAGGATTTTAAAGTAGCATCATTGAATTCCAGCCCCGCGCGATTATAGCGTGGTTAAATAGGAATAAAAAACAACAAATAAATCGCATGAAACTATTATCAACCATCTTTCTATTCTTCCTGGCTTTACAGCTGCAAGCTCAATTAATTAATGGAAAAGTCATTGATTCTTCAAGTGAGAAACCATTAGAATATGTCAATCTAGGAGTAATTGACACTTCTATAGGCATAACAACAAATGAAAAGGGAGAATTTAGTTTAGACATTAAGGGTCAATCACCAAAAGCAATCGTTCGGATTTCGATGATTGGTTATAAACCACAAACTTTCCTGATTGAAGAGCTTACCAACAAAGAAAACACAATAAAACTGGTAAGCGATCCTATCCAACTGGGTGAAGTAACGGTAAAACCATTTTCAGGAAAATTGAAAAAGGTTGGTACAACAAGCTCTACGTGGCATGGAGAATTTTGTGGCATTGGAGGTACCCAAAAAGGTAAAGGTTGCGAGATAGGGACTCAAATTGAACTAGGTTCTAAACCTGTATTATTAAAAAGTTTGCATATTTGCATGCACAATCAATCATTTGAAAGTAGCCTGTTTCGCTTACACATACGAGATATTGTCAACAATTTGCCCTCTGAAGAACAGCTTACAGAAAATATCTTGATTCCCATAGCAAAAAGATCAGGCTGGGTAGATATTGATTTGACTAAGTACAATTTAGTTTTTAAAGATGATATTGCGCTGACAATTGAATGGGTAAAGGTGAATACAACCAATAAAATGAAATTCATTAAAGTGCAAGGGAGAGATCAATACTGCGTACTTTTTAAGATGAAACAAAAACAAGGAAGTATTTATCACAGATGGGGCAGTGAATCGAAATGGTCTAGGGAAGTTGGCTCAAGCCCCAGCTTCTATTTGACAGTTCAAGAATAACCGACGACGGCGCGGTGCTTTGAACCGTGTCAATATAGAAAAAGACAATGAATGGCGTTGGTATGGAGATCTGAGCGAGTGAGGAAACGGGGTTCGTTAGTAGCTATTGTAAAAATGAAAACAGACAGTAAAAATGAAAAACGCAATTATTATTGGAGCGACTTCCGGAATAGGGAAAGAACTCGCAAAATTACTTGTTAGTAACGGATACAATGTCGGAATAACCGGCAGACGAACTGAACTACTTGAAAGTTTGAAATCGGAAAATCCTCACTCATATTTCATAAAAACTTTTGACGTAAAAGACACAAAAGTAGCGAAAGAGAAATTGGAAGAACTAATTTCTGAACTTGGTGGACTTGATTTACTTATTTTAAGTTCAGGCACAGGAGACATTAACGATACATTAGACTTTGAAATTGAAATTCGTACAATTGAAACAAATGTAATTGGGTGGACTTTTATTTCAGACTGGGCATTTAAATACTTTGAAAAACAGAAATATGGACATTTGACAGCAATAAGCTCAATCGCTGGACTTCGTGGAAACCGACGATCCCCGTCATATAATGCGACAAAAGCATATCAAATAAATTATTTGGAAGGCTTAAGACAAAAAGCAACTAAACTCAAAGAACAAATTTTTATTACAGACATTCGTCCGGGACTTGTTAATACGGAAATGGCAAAAGGTGAAGGATTATTCTGGGTAATGCCTGTGGAAAAGACTGCTCAACAAATTTATAAGGCAATCAAAAAGAAAAAGAAAATTGCGTACGTAACAAAACGTTGGAGATTGATAGCAGAAATTACAAAACGAATACCAAGACAATTTTATGACCGGATGTGATGAAAAGAAAACAACTAACCTGGTGCGGTCTGTGAACCGTGTCAATACTGAAAAAAGACAAGTATAATCTTATGAAGAAGTCCTTTAAAATAACAACTCTGCTTTTGACTCTGCTGCTATTTTCCTGCAACAATTCAAAACCAAAAGACAAAGAAAATGTCAATTCATCTATTTCTCAACAGAACAATTTATTCGACTCTAATGATAACAATACTTACATTGGATTTGTCAATAAATTCTACTTCCAGAAAACAGATGAATTTTATATTGAATTATATGCAAAGAAGAATGACATAAATTTTGAAAAAATTGCTAAGCTTGCAGACTCTGTGATATATAAAGACGACGAAAACAAGAGAAGTAGAATTCCGCTAAGTATTGTAAGTAAGGAATTTGATTTTAGCGGAATCAAGGAGTTGACGCTCTTTGACGAAAAACATAACGAATTGACTAAAGCTCATTTTATTCGTGTGGAACTCATTGAAGGAAATATTTCTTCTTATATTGCTGCAGTTTACAAAACAAATAAGCCTAAAGTATTAGATAGAGCTGTTTATTGTATAGGTAATCTCAAAGTAAACTTAACAAAGGTTCATTACACCCAATTTGAAGACAGCTTAATGACAAATGAAATAGCGAACAAACTACACTTGGCACATAATTACAATTTGGAAAGTAAGAATTATCAGGATAATATCAAGAAAACGACAATTACGGTGATAAATCTTGACAGTACTGCTCAAATTATCGAGAAATCAAATTCAGAATATAATTGTATTTACAAAAGTACGGAACGTGAACATATATTTGAATTAATATTTATCCCATTAACGAGAAACTCGAAACCTATTCTACTAACAAAAAGTGTAGTACCTGACACAGATGTTGAATGGAATTCTGTTTTAGTTTATGATGGAAAGAAATATGAAATAACAGAGAAACAGCGAATTAAAAATTAAAGAACGCTGCTCCCACTCGATTGTATCGCATGGTTAAATAGGAATGAAAAACAAAGAGTAGTTAGCAATAATGAGTAACGGCTAAGCCACGCGATACAATACGTACGGCAATACGGGAGAAGCCACTAAAAATTCGGGAAACCATTCAAAAAGATCCTTATTATCCAAATAAAATAGTCGTTGTGAATATTAAAATAAATCAACAACTAAATGAATTGTATTCAAACGAAATTATTTTGTGACAATATCTATCATTCTAACAGCAAAAAGTGGTATTTTTTTGTACTTTTGTGAGAAGTAAACTTATTTCTAAAAACAACAATTGTAAAAACTGTAAAGATTTGCTATGAACATTAAACACAAAACATTATTCTTGGCGATTAGCTCGTTAATCCTGGTGGGGTTGGAATCCGGAGGATATATCGCCGCACAGACGGGCAACAATGTTGCTATCGCAAAAAGCGATACGGCGCGAACTATAGCACCGTATTTCACTCAGGCCACAACAAAAAAAATGACTCCTGATGCCAAAGGATTCATTCAACGTTGGTTACTATTGGATCCTATCAACAAGCCAAACCGTGGTAACACTGTTTTTACCGACAGTTACCTGCGAACGAATTTCTCCAC
>Ga0302211_10000194_pt1 | contig 24620 bp, 20 predicted proteins | sample II_Fen_E3_3_FD_200234 | JGI IMG/M metagenome (GOLD analysis project Ga0302211, IMG submission 200234) | Peat permafrost microbial communities from Stordalen Mire near Abisko, Sweden - II_Fen_E3_3 | ecosystem: Environmental > Terrestrial > Soil > Wetlands > Permafrost | place: Sweden: Abisko... | reverse complement strand
CGTTGCTGCTGCCGGCAAATAAAATTGTGTTTTCGGATATTTCGCATAAACTACTTCTGCCGCTTTTAACATTTCAGGCAATAAAATCATGACCTCTTGCTGACGGCTGCCCGGTAAGAGCAAAATGTTAGGATTCTTTAAATCCGTGGCAAAATACTTTGCAGCTGCCGCTTTGTCCATCTCTGGTTTCACCGAATCAATTAAGGGGTTGCCAACAAATTCAATATTTGCACCAACCGATTCATATACAGGAAGTTCAAACGGAAAAATCGCTACGATTTTATCAGCAAGTTTCGCCACCAGCTTCGCACGACCTTTGCGCCAGGCCCAGGCAGACGGAGGAATATACGAAAAGATCGGCACACCTAGCTTTTTAGCTTTTTTAGCGAGCCGCCAGTTGAAATCAGGATAATCAATTAAAATAAGAAGATCCGGTTTTTCTATTTGAATGACTTTCAGTAAATCATCACGAAGTTTAAACATACGCCGCAAATTTTTGAGTACTTCCCAAAATCCCATAACATTGTAATCTTTCATATCATAGAGGATATCTACACCGGCTGCCCGCATTTTTTCGCCACCAAAACCAAAGAGTTTGCTTTCGGGCTGAATTTTTTTTAGCGCCTTAGCGATAGCAGCACCGTGTAAATCGCCAGAAACTTCACCGGCGGAAAACATAATTTTATACATGTCTTTTTCCTCCAACTTCTACCTATCCATTCAAGCATAAAAAGACGCGAGGACACTTTCCGTAAAAGTATCCGCCGCGCCTCATAAATCTTGATTTACATAGCGACAATGGTTATTTCGTTTTTATCAGCCAGTGCAATCACTTTTTCTTTTTCTACCAACAATGTTTTGTTAGCCTCTAAAACAAGCGCCACCGCACCTGATTGAATCATCGACTCAATTGTTTTAACTCCAATCGCTGGCACATCAAATCGAATATCCTGTTTTGGCTTTGCAACTTTAGCCACAACCGCACCACCTCGTGCCAGCTGTCCGCCACGAAGAATACAAACATCCGTACCTTCAATTGCTTCTACTGCCATTACCGCCTGATGTTTTACAACAACGGTTTGGCCTATATCCAAACCACCAATAGCTTTTGCCATTTTAAAACCATATTCCATATCGGTTTTTTCTTCTGCCGATGGCTCTCTTTGGGTAAGAATCCCCTCATGCACCATCAGCTTTCGAATTAAAGCTGTTTGATCAAACACTTGTATATTTTCTTTGGCAAGTTCCTGCACAAACGCAAACATCAGCGTATCGTCACTGCGATCTGGCAATGACAAGAGTAGTTTTGTCATCCGCTCATCCGGCTGTGCATGCGCACCACTAAACATAATCTCTTTGGTTACTTTACCAATCATTGTAACTTGCGTGATTCCATGTTCTTTTAAATATTTTATTATTGTATCCAAACGTGCAATGCTTATCTTTTGCATATCTGTAACATTCTGTTCCAAGGCTTCATCTGTACCATCAAGCAAAGCTACAGCAAAAACCCCTAACCCCATAGCTAATGCAGCTCGAGCAAATTCTACCGGCAATTTTCCAATGCCGGCAAGAAGACCTATTTTCTCCATTTTCTATCCTCCACAAACACGTTTTCGATTTATCGAATTATAGTTATGATTATACACCCAATAATTGCATTATACATCTTTTAGCTTTATTTATTCTACTTCGCGACGACTACGACAAATGCCCCGTTCCGCATTGCGTAAAAACCGTAAAAGATGTTCAACTTCCGAACAAGAGTCTACTTCCTGTTCAATCATAGAAATAGCTTGTGTCAGACTTAAACTCGAACGATATAACAATTTATAAGCTTTTTTTATATTACGACGTGAATCTAGCGCAATGCCAGCCCGCGCCATACCAACACTATTAAGACCTGCTACTTTTGCCGGATGGCCATCAACAATCGTATAAGGAACAACGTCCTGAACAATCTTTGATGCACCACCGACCATTGCATTACGGCCGATTTTTACAAATTGATGTACGCCTGTAAGCCCACCGATTACGGCACGGTCTTCCACAACGACATGCCCTGCTAATGTCGCAGCATTAGACATAATGACATTGTTCCCCACAATACAGTTATGAGCAACATGCGTATAAGCCATCATAAGACAGTCTGTACCAATACGAGTTTCTTCGCCTTCACCCGTTGCACGATGTACGGTAGCACATTCGCGTATTTTGGTACGATCGCCAATAAATACATAAGATTTTTCACCAGCAAATTTAAGATCCTGTGGTTCTTCCCCAATCGAAGCTCCCTGAAAAATCACACAATCTTTTCCGATACTTGTCCAGCCGGTAATAACTACATGTGGTCCTATTTTCGTACCCTCATCGATTATGACATTTTCACCAATTACTGCATAAGGCCCAATTTGTACATTTTTACCAATACGAGCCCCTGGATGAATCACAGCAGTATCATGTATATAAGCAATGACTTTGTTGTTTGATATCATTCGTATTTCAACTCCTTAAGCTTCTCAGCCCCGCCAGTATCCCAGCGCATTATTTTTTCACATAGCAACTATCTGGATGATAACTGCATCTAATTTTATAATCCAATTGTTTATCATAAATTCCACCTCTAGAATTTAGTCAAATTTAACTATAATTCAGCAAAAACCGATCATTACCTAATGTATACATGAAAAATCAACCGATTTACTATGCATTTTCCGGTTTTTTAAGGGCAAATGTAAAATCTGCCTGTGCTGCCAATTGATCATCTACAAATGCTTCCGCATGAATTTTACCAATATAACCACGCATTTTAATCAGTTCCGCTTTCATAACAAGTTGATCACCTGGGACAACCGGCTTTTTGAACTTTACATTATCCATAGCGCCAAACAACGCTAGTTTTCCACGATTTTCATCCGGATACAACATTGCCACACCGCCAACCTGCGCCATGGCTTCTAATATAAGTACTCCCGGCATAATAGGATTATTCGGAAAGTGCCCGCGAAAATGCGGTTCCATCATTGTTACATTTTTAATACCGACAGCACGTTTCATCGGTTCTAATTCAATAATCCGATCTACCAAAAGGAACGGTGGACGGTGTGGTAATATTTTTTGTATATCAGTTACAGATAAAATCATATTATATTTCCTCTCTTTCATCTAGAACTTATAGAATTTAATCTTCGTCTCGCCTGTATGTTAAAAAAATTTTATTTAAATGCGGCTGTAATTTTTTTTGCCAGTCTTGCATTTAAGGCATGTCCTGATTGTACCGCTATTACATGACCACGGATAATCCCAGCAAGGCGCAGATCACCGATAACATCCAGCACCTTATGGCGGACAAGCTCATCTTCATACCGCAGCTTATTGAGCCAGCCTTCATCATTATAAACAATAACATTTTCCAATGTCCCGCCTAAACCTAATCCCATTTTTTCAAGTTCAGCCACTTCTTTTTCATAAGCAATGGTCCGAGCTGGGGCAATTTCTTGTCGATAGTTCAATGTATTGATTGTACAATCAACATATTGCGTACCAATCAAGCGATGTGGATTGATTGATGTAAAACTTACACGAAACCCATCATAAGGCAAAACCATTACAAATCGATTGCCATCATCAATACGATACACTTTGTCGATAATAATTTCCTTACGGCAGGCAGCTTGCTCTTTGATTCCCGCCTTATGTATTAAATCAAAAAAGATGAGCGCACTGCCATCTCCTACCGGCGGCTCTTCCGCATTGATCTCAATGAAAGAGTTATCAATTCGGGCAGCATGTAAAGCCGACAAGAGATGTTCGATTGTGAATACTTTAACTTCATTTTCCGCAATCGTTGTCGCTCTTATGGTCGATGTAACATTATCTGAAATAGCTGCTATTCTTGGCAATCCGTCAAGATCAACACGAATGAACACGATACCTGTATCCACCGGAGCCGGTTTCAACGTAATTGTAACTTTCCGGCCTGAGTGTAAACCATTACCAGTATATGTCACGTCTTTTGCAATTGTAGTTTGGTATTGCATAAAAAATATCCTCCTGACATGATAGCCTTCGTCTATTTTACAAAATATTATCGATTCCTGCAAGTATTCAAAAAAATTATCTATTTTTAGTCACGTATTTCAACTGATTTCCACCGATCATGCAGCCAAAACCATTCTTCGGGATAATTTTGAATATGCGTTTCAATCATATTTGTTAATTGCACTGTCATTTTGGCAATATCGTCCTGTTTATTCTTTGTTTGCTCTACAAAAAGAGCTTTATAAATATGTATCGTATGTGTGCCATCTTTATTTCCCGTAATAAATACAGGTAAAATCGGTGCATTTTTAAATCTTGCCAGTGATGCCGGTCCCTGTACACAAGAGGTATCACGATTAAAGAACTTGACAATGGTTCCATTCGATCCAGCATCCTGATCCATTAGCAGTCCGATCAACCAGCCTTGTCCAAGCATTTGAATCATTTCTCGTACTCCGGTTTTATACGTAACATGCATACCGATCATTTCACGATATTCATTAATAAAACGATCCATATTTCTTTGTTTTTTTGCTACGCCAACAATAGGAAATCCATTCATGGCTAATGCCCCGCCCAAAAGTTCCCAGTTTCCACTATGTGCTGTAGCAATAATACCGCCCCGCCCCAGAGCAAGCGCTTCTTCTAAATGTTCCCGGCCTTCAATCACTGCATAGCGATCAATATTCTGCCTAATTCTTGGATACAGCAACACCTCGATAAGCATTCGTCCAAAGCGTGTCCAACTCTTTTTGGCAATTTGTGCAGCTTTTGCGGGTGTAACATGTAAGCATTGCAAAATATTACTAACTGCCATTTTTTTTCTTTTTTTAGGGACCAGCAGCCATGTCAATTCACCAAGAAAGCTGCCAATACCTCGATTTATAATATTTGGCAGCAGACAAATAATATGGCTAAAAAGTTTACTTATATAATAACTCATTTTATCATCCCCAGCTTTAATTTAAACATACCTATCATATCAGTAATAATTATAGGTAAAACCAACATAAGACGAGTTATCTCGCCAGCCAGCATCGACTTTCAAGCCAGCTGCAATGGACACTCGGAGTCCATAATTCATGGCATGTCCATTGTGTTCAATAATCAAAGATGTATCAGGAAAAACCCCACCAACTGACATGGGAATTAATTTTTTTTCAACGGCAAAAAAAAGCCCATCATAATGACCATTACCAATTCCCGCATGTACCCGAAGGCCAAGCGGCAGCCCCTTACTCACAACAGCATAGACTGATTGTTCCCGTTGATTGGTAATATCTTCGATTCCCACGGCCACACCAGGAGTTAATATGCCTTCATGCATCACACCATATTTTAAATTCAACTCTGTTTTTGCCGCTGCATTTTTATATTCTTGCTTCGCTCCACTTAGTTCAAGGTTTTTCGCAATATTTACCCCAAAAGCAAGATCGTTTCCTTCATTTAGTTTATAATATGCAAGCGAAACCTGCCCCGGCCTTAAAACATCCGCAGATGGTGTATCAATATTGCCTGTTGTTCCCGTAGTAGCAGGTGCCGCACTCGCCTGTGAAAAAATCCCCAGGCAAACAAGCATAATCGGTATGGCTTTTTTCATAAGATATATCTATCCTTTCTTTTTATTATTTTTACAATTACAAAAGAGACTGCCCTATATCCGCAGTCTCTTTTGTAACATTGCCTTAAAAGAATTAAGTTTTATCTTTTTCAAGTATTTTAAGTCGTTTTTCGAGATCACGAATCGTTTTCATCATTTCCGGCAGACGTTTTGCTGCCACTTGATTTCGTAGCCACTCTTGATGCGGCCGCGCCGGAAAGCCTGCATAAAATACATTAGCGGGAATATCACCGATTGGTCCAGAACGAGCGGCCAAAACGGTATTATCACCAATATGGATATGCCCCACACATCCGGTTTGACCACCAAAAGTTACATTGCGACCTACAATTGTCGACCCGGCAATTCCAGTTTGGGCAACAATCAGATTGTTGGCGCCGATTTCACAATTATGTCCGATATGTACCAGATTATCAATTTTTGTTCCCTGTCCAATAATAGTCGATCCTGTAGTCGCTCGATCAATGCCGACATGAGCACCAATCTCGACGTCGTCTTCAATCCGAACATTACCTACCTGCGGAACTTTCGAATGCTTTCCATCTTTCGTAATATAACCAAAGCCGTCAGCACCGATTACTGTACTACTATGAATAATAACACGCTTACCAATTTGACAAAATTCACGAATGGTCACATTCGAATAAAGTTGACTATCATTGCCTATTTTTACATGTTGTCCAATATAGGTGTGCGGATATAAAATTACATTATCACCAATAATTGCATGATCGTCAATAACAGCAAATGGCATAATCGAAACATTTTCACCGATCGTTACATCTTGACCGATAAACGCCTGTTTGCTAATCCCTTGACGAATGGTAAGCGGCGGATTAAATACTTCAAGAAGTTTTGTAAATGCAGTCCGTGGTTCTTCAACACAAATTGCAGTTTTCGCAAATTCCGTAATTGTATTTGGTAATAAAACAACGCCAGCATTACAAGTTTCAGCTTCTTGTATATGTGGTTCAACCGCAAAAGTAATATCATGTTCGCCAGCTAAAGCAATATTCGTTACACCTGTTATTGTTATATTCCCATTGCCTATAATCTTCCCATTTACAATATGAGCAATTTCTGTTAATGTTTTTTCCAAAAGAAACTCCCTCTTTTACTATTGCAATTTTTGGATCAGGTCATCGGTAATATCGATACCACCCTGAATAACGAACTCTTCTTTTGTTGGTTGTCCCATCTGATTCGTTTGAACTAGATCTTTCATCACCACTGCAGATAAGTTTTTTTCTTTACTTACATCAGCCATGGCTTTATCAATTGTAGTTTTGAGTTCAGAATTAAATTGACTTTCCATCGCACTAAGTTCTGCTTTGGCTGCATTAAATGATTTTTGATAGTCTTCATCTGACATATTTGCTTTATCATTTTGCAGTTTTTGCGTGAGCTCTTGTTGCTTTTGCGTATACTGTTCAGTTTGTGATTTTGTTATTGTTTGAATTTGAGGACTTTCTTTCATGATACGTTCCGTATCAACAACCCCCATTTTTGTATTTGAACAGCCGCTGACCAATATGGTGATAATACCTACCATAAGCAGCGCACATAGAGATTTCTTATTTAAGTTCATTGTTGTGCCTCCACTTTTCTGCTTTCTTTATTCGCTTTTTGAAACTTGATTTGTTGATTTAAATTCTTTCATTACATCATCTGTAATATCGAGTGCATGAATATTGACTTCCACATTGGCAAAAACACATTCCAAATGATTGGCTATGGCAAACTTCGCTACAATTCCTGCAATATCTTTGTTAATCAAATCTTCTAACACCGTTATTTCTTTATCTTTATTAGCAAGCGCTTCATTTTTTTGCATGATGTCATCGACTGAAAAGGGCATTGTCTGCGCATTCATGGCTTGATCATCACGATTTTGCGCCTGTTGACGCTTGGCCGTAGCTTCTTGCTGTTTTTGCTGCAGCAGTGTTGTTTCAAAGACTTGCTGTTCTTTTTGTTTTTGCTCAATAAATGACTGCAATGAAATCTGCACATTTTTATCATATTGACGATTCACAATATCAAGTTCTTGATTTCGTTTTTGTCGTTCTGCTTCGATAGCAGTAGCAAGCTGTTGCTTAACTTCATTGTTCGCTTTCAAATTATCATACTGTAACTGCAAATTAAATATAACATTTAAATATTTTTCTCTAACTGCTTCGAGATCGGCTTCTCGTTGCGCTGCCACCGCTGCATTCAACGTCCGTCTCTGTTCAAGGAGGGCTTGCCTCAGCTTAATTTTATTTTCTTCTATCTTCTGACTGCTTTGCTGCTTTACAGAATCATCAAATACCTGTTCATCGATAATGGGTGGTGGATTGACAAGATTAAAATCCGTTTTAACAGCGGCGGCGGCAGCCAGTGTATTACGTTCTTTACGCAATTTAACGAGATCCGTGTATCTTGGATGAGCTTGCATTGCCTGTTTCAAATCAATGACACCAACTATATAATCTTGTTTCGAAAGATTGCCTACAGTAGGCACTTCTTTATGGTTTTGCCAATAAAGTCCACAAAAAAAAGCCAAAATCACGAATGTTAAAGAACCTGCAATGATCTTTTTTTTACGTTCTTCCACAAAACCCACCCTTCCTAATAAATACCGAGCGCGGTCGCCCAGGCTCGGTATTTATCGTTTCATCAGTAAAGCTATTTTTTTTTCTTATTTCGTAATTTTTTTAACTACATCAGCCGTAATATCTTGGCCGCCATAAACAACATTGCTTTTATCTAAAACAACGGATAAGCCTTTCGCATCTGCTATACTTTTAATAGCTTCTTCGATTTTAGTACGAATTGGTTCAATCAGTTCTTTTTCTTTATTTTGTAATCTTTGTTGCGTTTGTTGATAATATGCTGCTTTGTCTTGGTCGTTCATGCCAGCAGATTTCGATTCAAAATCCGTTTTAGCACTATCGATTTCTTTTTGCATTTCTGTGTTAGCTGCAGCAAGATCTGGATGCTGCGACATAACTTGACGATAATCTACAATGCCAACATTTGAAGATGAAGCTGCCGAAGCAATCCCCATACTACCAGTTTGCGACAAAGCAATGGCTACGATACTAAATACAAAGACCAGCGCAATGGCTACACTAACTAATTTTACCTGTTTTTTTTCAAATTTTATCATATTTTTCTCCTTTACCCTTACGGGATTTTAATTAATCAACTACTAAATAGATTCGTGCGTTCACTACAATTCAAAACTGCATAAATAAACAGCAACTTCATTATAACAAACTCTTTTTTGAGATTCAAGGCATTTAGAAATTACCGATAAGCCTGAGCCAACTTTCTTTATCATCAATAATGTATTCAAGACTAACAAAATTATGCATTTTATAACGAAGACCAATTTCTGCTGTCTGATCTGCAAAAGCATATTCATAACGCAACAGCCATTTATCATCGAACTTTTTCTTCAATAGAAAAACTCCATCATGTGCATTGCTGTCGTATTTCATACCCATTTTAACTGTTGGCAGCATTTCTCGTTCATAACCATAAAAAGCTTTCCATGTAACAGACTGTGGATAAAAATCAATTTCTGTAAAAACTTGATCAAGTGATGATATAAAGCGGCCTAAATGGATACGAAAGGCCGTATTATCAGCTTTGCTATTTACATCAAAATAGCCTTCCAGTGTAAAACTATAACGATCTGTATCCGAATAACTTTTAACATAAGTCTTTTCTCCAGGAGTCAATTCGATATGGGTTTTAACATGAAAGAACCGAAAATCTTTCTGCTCATCCAGTGAGTTTACAAGAACTTGATTAAAATAATCACCATGACGTTTTACAAAATCAACGGGAACGCCCAACATAATATCAGATTTTTTTTGGATTCGTGGTCGGTAGTTTAAGAGCAGTATATTGGGCATAGACTCAGATCGCATTGCCAAATCAACATTACGTACTACCGGAACTTTAGGGTAAAGGACAATCTTTACTTTTGTCACGGACCCTGTCTCTGTATCAAAATCAGCCCTAAATTCCGGTAAATGTTCCTGCATAAAAGCATTGAGACTGCTTTTTAAAATACCATTCGTCCAATCCGCTGCATCAATTGGCAGACCCAACATATTCTGTTCAAAAAGCTTTTCAATACCAGCTACATCCTGCAAAGCCAATGCCGTTATTTCACTGGCCATCCCGTCAACTTGTACAGTCGTATCAATTTTTTGTATTACTTCATCCCACGGTACAAGTTGAACGATCACCTGCGTATCAGTGCCGGGAGTAATTTGCACTGCAGACACTGTATAACCTATCAGTATTCGATTGAAAACTTCGCGAATAAGCTGCTCATACTCACTGCGTTTCAGCATAGTCTCCCTTACAGTATGTCCGATAAGAACTTGATCAGCAATCGTATGTACGCTAGCTTCCATACGTCTTTTAATTAAAAGAGGTAAATGTCCTTCTGCCTGCACTTCTACTTGTACTGTATCAACAAGTGGCGGAGCCGCTTTGGCAACGGCACTTGCTGATACAAAACCTATCATACCTAGTATTATAATAATCAGCCAGTTGCGCAGCATATAGCAACTCCTCCTGCGTCAAAACACGGATGTGTCTTTAGAATGTGCCACCCAGACTGAAATGTGTTCTACCGCCATCATCACCGCGTCCATAGTCTAAACGAATCGGGCCGATTGGTGTTTGAAGCTGTATTCCAACACCGATACTTTTATGGAAATCAAATTTTTCATTTGATTGACCGCCCCAAGCATCACCAAAGTCCGTGAACAATGCTCCCTGGACTTTATTTACGATTGGGAACCGGTACTCGACAGTTCCCAACATCATCGTGTTACCGCGGAACTGATCATCACGATAACCGCGCAGCGTAGTCTGTCCACCAACCATATAACGTGCAGATTCTGGAAGCGATCCATTTGCTTTACCGAGTTGTCCACGCAGCGCGATAACTTGCGCATGACCAACTTTAAAGAACCTTTGATCTTCAATCGTGTATTTCTGATAATTAAAATCACCACCTAAACCAGCAAATTCGGTAGTCAAGGCAATACGATTTCCTTCCGTCGGTGAATAAATATTATCGCGTGTATCCGTCACATGGGACAAGGTCACACTGCGGGTTTCACCAAAATTCGAATCACGCCACGCTTGATAAGCCGGCGTACTACGATCTAGTGTATTTGAATCAGCGACATGCCCTTTATAATAATCGGTACGATCTCTTACCGTAACATAATTTGTTGAATATTCACTGACCGGACGGCCTAATGAAATTTCACCGCCACTGTATTTCTTATCATAGGTTTCCGTCAAATGTCCTTTAGTATCATAGTCATCATACTCTGAGGATTTATTATAAACACGAATCGTGCCCGTTGTCTGTTTACTGTCGAGCCAAGGGCGCGTATAGGTGAATATAAAACCATTATAGGCATTATCCGTACCACCGAATTCATAATTAATTTTAACGGCGTCGCCGGTACCGCGGAAATTTGTGTCACCAACTTCAAGCAATCCGATGATACCATCTTTGCTGCTGTAACCAGCCCCCACAGCAAAGGTTCCGGTACGTTTTTCAACAACGGTCGTTTCCAAAACTACAGCATTTGGTTCACGCCCCGGATTTAATTTCATATTAACATCTTCAAAAAAGCCAAGATTATAAACACGTTGCATGCTACGGCGAGCTTGTTTCACATTAAAAGGCTCACCTGGCTTCATGCGCATTTCACGTGTAATGACTCGTTCTTTCGTTTTTTCATTACCCTTAACGGTATAACCTTCGAGAAGACCTTCATTAAATGTTAATTTCAGGACACCTTCTGGTGTAATTCCAATATCGCTGATTTTAGCAAGAATATAGCCATCCGTCTTATATTTAGCTTCAATAGCCTTAATATTTGTATTCAATGTTTTTGTATTAAGAATTGTTCCTGGTGATACAGTAAGTAAACTTACAATCGTTTTTGTATCAAGTGCTTTATTGCCACTAATTTCAACAGACTTCAAAATTGGATTTTCGATAACATGATATGTAAGTTTCACCCCTTCAGGAATTGGTTCAAATGTATAATACACATCATAAAAATATCCCGTTTCCGCAATTGCCTGACTAGTCTGCGTAATTGCATCCATACTGACAACATCGCCTACTTTTAGCTTAACTGGTGCCATTGCATCGGCTTCTTGAACCTGTTTCAAGCCAGTAATATTTACTGAAACTATAGTTTGCCCAACATATTGTTTTAATTCGGTTTCAACCTGGCTGCGTGCCTGCTGCTTAGCGGCGAATTCAGCCGCTGCCAATGTTGCAGGGGTTGCTTGTGCTGGCGCACCTGCTGGTGGCGCTGTTTTTGGTTGCTCAGCTGCTGGTTCTGCCGTTTTTTTATCTACATCCGTTTCGGTTTGTTCTTTTGTCGAAACCGTCTGAGTGTCTACAGCTGCCGTCTGATCAGTCTGATCCGGTTGATCCGTTTGCTGTGCAGCTACTTGATCTTGATTATCGGCTGCCACCTCATCTGCATAAACTGGATTTAAATTTGTCGCGATAAAACTTGTTGTCAATACTAATGCACAAGCAATTGATCTATATTTATTCTTACTCAATCCAAAACCTCCTAAAATTGTTTCAAAACACCATTTAACTACTATTGCTGACCTCGTAACGTTTTACCTGCAGCACGCATCAGCATCTGCATCTTAACCGGAGGAACTTCTAACGAATTCTCTTTCGTTACCATATTATCAGACACATCAATTTCTGTGGGGGATTGCTGCACAGGTTTAGCAATGATGATTTTTTTTGGTTCAGATATAGCAACCGCTTTTTCCCCATCTTCATAGATTTTTTTCTGTTCCAATGGCTCCATAGCAGCAGCTTGCTTACTTTCAGCTTGCAGAATTTTTTGATTGTTTTTGGGTTGATCTTCATCTGCGGTTTGAACCTGCATCCTCGACTGATTCACTTGATGTTCACCAGTCTGATTCATTGAACTATGATTAAAACTACTCCAGCCAACAGCAAGAATAACCCCTGCTGTCATAGCTACCGTTACAGTTTTAGCCCAAAAATAAATCTTCGTAATGCGACCTGTTTTTGTTTCTTGCGCTCGCTGCAATTCAGCTTGGGCAAGCATCATGTTCAAGTCACCTTTTATTTCATTTTCTTGATCAAAGGATTGTTCTGCTTTACCCAGCCATTCCTTAGCTGCTATGACATGTTTTTTCATGCCTTTTTTCTGATCTGACATCGTATCACCCCTAAGCAAACATCCTACTTATATATTCCATCTTTTATGACATATTGACACGAATGAAATTTCCGTAAAAATGAACAATACACGGGATAATATCAATTATACTCGATATTTCAGCTATTAACAGCCTATTTGCTCGATATACAAATATTTATATTTTTATCGCCATTGCTGCATCAATTTAGAGAGCATTCCCCGTACTCGACGGATTCCTGCTTTTTGCAGTCGATAAACATGGGTTGTACTAACAGAAAGAGACTGGGCCACTTCGCGTGGCTCTTGATTATTCAAATAAACACCGTTTAAAACCAGTTGTTCTTTTTGTGGTAACCGTTCCAATGCACTTTTAAGTTCATCAATCAAAAAATTGGTCTCAACCTGCTGCATGACACTAGCTGCAGTATCGACAATATTTTCGATATTAAAAACTTCCTGGTCATCCGTTGAGACTATATTTTCACTTAAAACAAAGTCAAAACTATTTTCTTTTTTGATGAAATTCAGCATCCGACCACGAATGCGATGCAGCGCATATAAGCTAAATGCCACACCACGTTCATGATCATATTTTTCTACGGCTTCAATAAGACCTACGGTTCCTTCCTGAATAATATCCATAATATTATCAAGCCGTCTAAATTGCATTGCGGCTTTAAAAACCAGTGGCTGATAGGATTCAATCAAAATTCGTCTGGCATCCATATTCTGCTTACCTTTACATTCACTCCACAATTCCATCTCGCGAGGCAAATCTAAAATTTCGATTTTCTTTAGTTCATGCAGATATTCTTGGAGTTCCATACCTATCACCTCACTGTTTTTTATTAAAAAACCTTTTAAAATTTAATTCGGGCTTCAATACCAACACTATAGTTACTATCTTGATTGACATCACTCGTTAAACTAATACGATTATTTAAATCATATTGTATCCCTATTTTATACAAGTTCCGTGTAATCCCGGTTGTATATTTCAGCATAAATTTATCACTGAGATATTTACCAATCTCGACATTATAGACTTCACGATTGGCTGTATTATTGCTTTCCGTTGACGACAATGTATCACGTACAACTTTAAACTCATCAACGCTTAAGGCATTTTTGAGCGTCGCTTCCACTTCGCTTAAAAAACTCATTTGTAACCCCACATCCAGTATATCGGCTAACTGATCTTTGCCCAAATTATTGTCTGTACCGTGTGATTGGTAATTACTGCGAAGTGTCAGTAGCTGCAAAATTTCAGTTTGACTCATTGAGGGATCTGAACTCAGTTTAATACTCATCGTTTCCGCTGGTCCATCAATAATCAGATAAACCTTCGTTCGATCAAGTTTCGTATCCGCTTCAAGATGAATGCTTGGCAGCAGTGAATTGACTTGATTGAAGTAAGCCGATGCTTCGCGAACCTTAAAAGATGTTTTGAGATAACTGACCGTACCGCGAATCGCTGAAATTTCACCTGACGTCTGTGGATGTACGGTGGTTCCGGCAAATTTTGCCTGTCCCTGCAGCATGATGTCATAGAGAAAGGAATTATAAAGATGAACTCGTTTACCCAAATTCACGCCAATATCTAAAATTGCCTGCGGCAACTCGGTCGTTCCAGTTGGCATCGCTGGAATATTAATTGTGCAATCGGCCAAATCAAGGTTACCAGCAAGTTTAGGCATTTGCTTACCAAATCTTTCACCGGTTGACAATGTAAGCTGACCGGTAAGCGGTCCTTTATAAACTGCACTATCTAAATCAAGTTGATTCAAATTGAGAGTAAAATCATAATTAGCCAAACCGCCGCCTGTGATCAAAGTTGAACCACTTAAATCATAAGACCCTTTACCCATCACACCTGTAAATTTTTTAATATTCATCTTGTCATTGATGAATTCAAACTCAGCTTCTATATTTTGTACCGGTTTACCAATGCCTTTAAATTTCATCGCACCATTAGGAATCACAATAGCACCATTAAAAAACGGATGTGCCATCGTCCCCGTAATTGTAAGACCACCCTGCGTCGGTCCCATAGCCCACTCAACTTGTGTAGTCAAAAATGGCAGGATGCTTAAATCGGCTTGATCCAAGGATAATTTAAGATTCAATTGCTGATTTGGATCGGGCATTTCCCATGCTTTTGAAGTCAATGCCACCAGTGGCACCATACCATACGCCGAAGCCTTATATTGCCCTTTCTGAATAAGCAACTGATTTACATTCACAATACCATTTTTTAAATTAAATAATCCCTTCATTGCATCAAATGTTGCAATTCCGAGGCCGCCGCCTTCAATATCGACAGATACATTCGCTTCGGGATTATTCACAGTACCACTAAACTGTGCTTCCAGATCCAAATCTCCCGTCGCTGGCATCTGCGACCCCATCAAATGCATTAAAAGTGCCGCATCGATTTTCTGTGCCGATAGCTGTGCATCAATTGCCCCCTCTAGATCGACTGTCCCAGCAGCTTTTACAACGCCTAATCCCTGCTCCCCATAAAATTCATGAATCGTAGCCACTCTATTTCCCAGTTCAATATCAAGTGTGATATTGCTAAGAGGATAGCCTTTTAATGTTCCTGATCTCATCGAACCCTTGAGTCTAGAATTCGGGTTATCTACAGTCCCACCAAGATCAATTGTACCATTCAATTTGCCATCAACCCATTCATTTTTTAGGTTTACCATAGCCAAAATTGCTGCTAAATCAGCATTTTGTACCGTAAGATTGCCTTGCAGCGCACTCGTGTTTAAATCCATACTCCCCTGCAAAACAAACGTACCATCAGCTTGATTAAATGTAAATGAAGTAAGACTTATTTTCTCATTACGATACTCCAGATGACCATTAATATTCTTTAGATCCTGTCCATTTAAATTCAGTTCACTTGAGGTTAGCAATCCATTAAAGACAGGTGAATCAATCGTCCCCTGCAACTTACCCATAAATTGTGCCGTACCAAAAACAGGATAAGGCAGATGCAAATTTAATTTATCGAAATCTATAGCATCCGCACGAATATCAAAATCAAGATGATTATCACGGTCTACCGTTCCATTTAAATGCAAGTTAACATTTGGTGATGTGATATAAAAATCTTTAAACGTAGTGATTCCATTTTTTCGTTCATATTTTCCATCTGCACCATTAATCAAGCGCCCTTTATAACTGCCTTCATAAAAATGCAGAGTACCTTCTGCTTCTATATCATTAAGCGTTCCCGTAACATGAACTGTATTATCAACATTTCCGGTTATAGTTTGGCCTGATGCTATAAGCGCTGCAAGATTTTCCATACGAGCCCCTTGTGTGCTAATCGTCAAATCCAAACGCCTATTGCCTGTAAAACCAACGATTCCATGGGCAGTATGTGTTATCTGTCCATTATTTTCCATGACGAATTCCTTAACAAAAACCCCATGCAAACTTCCGGCTGCACTCCCATGCAATGTTTGATATGGCTGATAAAATAATTGACCATCTGCTGCCGAAAAATCCACTCTAATTTTGGGATCATCAATGCTTCCCTTAACATGTCCTGAAAAATCTGCTGTACCACTGGTATTGACCGCAGAATTTAATTTAGACAATAAGGTCAAATCAACCTTTGATCCATAAAAATCTAAATCCAGTGTCTGACCCTGGATTGTACCAGCAGCTCCAATTTCACCTTGAGGCAATATGACACTAAGTGAATCAATTGTAATCTGATCACCGGCTTTATAAAAGCTCGCATCCATTCTTTGGAAATAATTGTTTAAATAAAAACCGTTTTGTATCGAAACGCTTCCATAAACCAAAGCTTGATTCAGGTCACTACCCATTCCACTAAGACCGAGATCCGCTGTAATCTTACCAGAAAGACCCGGAACAAATTCCTGTAATTGACCAGCATCAATATTTTCCGCTTTCAGATGTGCATTATAAGTTTCATTACCTGAATCGTATTGCCCTTGCGCTGTAACCTTACCACCAAAAGCTTGACCTTCAAAGGCATCAATAAATACAACATTTTTTGCAAATTTCACTTTTGCTGTTGCATTTTCAAAATGGTACCCATAAGCTTCAGCAGCTTTAATTTTAAACTGACCATCTGCTATCGGATCAGCTAATGTTCCAGCGATATTCATCGTAAAAGCAACACCACCGTGAAAAGGAATATTCGGCAGCACTGTACTCGGATCAAATTTTTCTGATTCTGCTATCAGATTCATATATGAATCCATTCCATTCATGGTAACTTTACCATGTAAAGCAATTTTTTGATCCGCTATTACCGCATTACTAAAGACATTCAAATCATTTTCATTAAATACGAGCAGTGCATTGATATCTTCAATATCCGTATTCATGATATTTGCTACCCCGCCAGCAACTTCGACTTGCCCGTTAATTGTATAATCATCAATATTTTTGACTTTGAGCATTGTAACATTAACGGATTTCAAAATACCTTTTTTGATTGTAATTCCTAAATCATCAGGCAAGAACTGCGTGTAATTTTCAACATCAAAGTCGCCGCCATTGATACTGATAGCCTGGTGTACCCCGCCAAAAGTACCGGAAATGTCAGCATGACCTTTTTCATGAACAAATGCCGCTTTAAAGCTGACCGCTGGTTGACTGGCAAAATTAAGTTCACCATTGATATCCGTAAGACTTAGTGTTTTCCCATCCATTTTTCCAGTGACCATTGCATTTTCAATATAGACCTTCCCTGCAAAATCATGGGTAGTCTGCTGGTTCTCACTTATAATATCAGAATAATTCCATGTACCATCCGCATTTTGTTCAAGCAAAACATTCGGTTTTGTGACTGTAACCGATGCAATTCCCTTAAGCGGTGCAGTTTGAATCATTAACCATGGGTCGAAATTCACCTTCATAGAATCCGCAGTCGCAAGTACTGCTCCCGTTTTATCATAAAGTGTAATGTTCTCGGCTGTCATTGAATGGAAAGAATCAATCTGAATTTGGTCAATTTTCAAATCCGTTCCTACTATTTTTGCGGCTTCTTGCGAGACCATTTCTCCTGCGGTTGTCATAAACGATTGCGACTTGCTATACCAATAACCACAAAACCCCAAAAGTACCATAAACACAGTTATGCTTCCTATTATAATTAACGGCTTATGCCTCACGATATTTCCCTCCAAGCTAAACTAACTATAAAAGGGTATTTTCGACATGCACCTGTGACCTTCCTGTTAATCCGTAGACATTTCTATTATACGTGTTGTTTCTTTGAAAAAACTTTGTCATTTCCTGTAAAACCCAGGACCATAGTTTCATTTCAATAAAAACAGGGCAGAAAAGTTAGCACTGCCCCATTTACTTTTAATTTTAAACCATCTTACTTATTTTTTGTTGTATCTGGTTGAATTTTTACATTGTCATTATATTGGCTAGCATCAAGATCTACCGGTATCCCCATCGCTTTATTGAGGGTTGCTTTACTTGTATTATAATCATATAGTGATTGGATATAATTGGTTTGGGCGGTCGTTAATGCCACTTGTGCATCCATAACATCAACATTTGTTCCGACCCCAGCACTATAACGTACCTGTGCTATTTTATAACCTTCCTGTGCCTCTGCGACAGCTACTTGTGTAGTCTGAATATTTTTTTCAGCCGCGATCATGCTGAGATAGGACGTGCGAACATCCAGCTGAATTGTATCTAACTGTTGATTCGCTGTAATTTCAGCTTTTGTTTTTGCAACTTCCGCTGTTTTTATTTGTGAATTCGTTACATTACTATCAAACAAATTCCAACTGGCCGAAACACCAATACCCCATTTATCCGTTTTATCGCCAAAGGCTTTCGTATCATCAATCGTATCACTTGCTACTAAATTTACTTGTGGCTTCTGTCCAGACTGGGCAACTTTTATACTAGCTTCAGCCTTTTTAATAGCTTTAATAGCCGCAATACCATCTGGTCGGTGCTGCCGAGCATACGCAATACAATCAGCTAAAACCAGATCATATTTTTCATATCTAAGCTCATCGCGAATCGTTACCTCTGTATCCAATGGAAGACCCACAACATTGTTAAAAGTGGATACAGCCACAGCATAATCATTTTCTGCCGTAACAAGACTCTGCTGGGCATTCACTAAAGACACTTCGGAGGTAAGGACATCGAGTTTTGCAACAGTTCCAGCACTATATTGTGCCGTAACATTTTTCAGATGCTCTTGCAATTTATTCACAGAATCTTTATCCACTTGAATCAAGTTGCGATCTTGCAAAATTGTATAATAATCTTTAGTTACCGTGAGTTTTACAGTTTGTTTTGTATCTTCAAGATCAAGCGCTCCAATATCAATGCCAATTTCAGCTTTTTTGATATTTCCTTCAATTTTACCACCACTATAAATCGGTAAAGAAGCACTCAGCGTATTGGAGAAATCTCGATCTTTGTTTGATCCAGAATAATAATTCCCGCCAAGTTTATCAGCCGTTGAAGTCCATGAAAGGGAAACTCCATTACTGCCTTTTGCTTCTTTTAATGCCCATTTTGCTGTTTCTGTATCAGATAAAGACTGCTGAATATCTTTATTGTTCTTTAAAGCAAGCTCAACGCTATCATCTAGTGTCAAATCAACAGTATCTGCAGCCAAAGCCACACCACTTGCCAACGACATTGTCAACAGTCCCCCTAATACCATAGCAGTTAATTTTTTCTTTACACTATATTTATTCACGCTAAAAATCCTCCTATAATTATCTTGATTTATATTCTCTATATTTTATATTAAAAGGTGTGGCGTATCCCAAAATACGTGACACGCTCAGCACTTTTGTTGACATTATTTGTTTGTCCAACTAAATACGTATCCGGCATAAATTCATATTGTCCTCTAAATTTCAGCCTTATATCATTTGGATCATAGGCATCAACGGAAAATTTCCATTTATCATTTATATAGCTATCAAACCCAATACCAACTTTACTATCAATAATACCGACTCTGCCTGCTAAAATATCATTGCCTGAACCAATTTGTAAATTCGTTTGATTAGCTCCACCAATATCATCTACTCCAAGCAACAAAAATTGATTTGGGTTGGCCGAAACTTTCAAGTCGAAATTCGTCAGCCATTGGTCTTTGCCACCACTGTATAAAAAATCAATACCGGGTTCTGCTTTGATATTAGAGACTTGACTCATCATCGTATTGGCATGTGCTGTGACATTTTTGGCACTGGTCAAAATATCTTTAAGGTCCTTAGCCGTTTGCGGATCTGCAACTACCGGCTCCAAATTTGCTGCCATATTTTCAATACGACGGCTTGTACTGCTAAGATTTACAATTGCCTGCCGCATTTGCTCAGCTGTCTGACCATCTTGTGAAAAGTCCTGAATCATTTTGTCCATTCCGGCGGCTGCACTTTTTGCACTTTGCGACATCATACTGAGATTTATTACCATGGCATGCAAATCTTGTTCATTATTCACTGCCATTCGCTCCATCACGATACTCATTTTATTAAAATGATCTGTTAGGTTTTTAATGTTGCTTGCTGACTCGACCATTGAATTTTTAACTTGTTCATCACCCAAAACATCATTTAATGATTTGATAAGTTTTTGCAATTCATCGAGCGTTGTTCCAGCATTGGCCATTAAATATTCCATGCCGCGTTCATCTACCCCTTGCACTACAGCACCATCCAATAAATAAGTATCACTTTCTTTATCGTTAGGCAAGATATTAATGAATTTTTCTCCCATCAAGCCATCGCTGCTAATTGTAATCAACGCTTCATCCGGAATATTAATTCCAGGATTGATCCGCAGTTTCACCTTAGCACCTAAACCATCTGCATCAACATTTTTTACACTGCCAACCTCAACTCCGGCATAACGAACAAACGCTGCGGGTTTTAACCCATTTACCTGTTTAAATAAAACTTGTATATAATACCCCTTTTCACCACCAAAGCTAAATCCGCTTAAATGGATAACGATAAATGCTAATAATGCTAGCGAAATGAGCGTAAATGCACCAACTTTAGCTTCTGTCGACATGCGTATGCCTCCTCTTTATTGGCTTAATTGTCCCATGAATAAATTCCCGAACCCGCAGATCTTGAGAATTTTGAATGCCTTCTACATCATCAATAGCAATCAGTTCACCATCATAAACCATGGCAATTCTGTCTGCTATATGAAATGCACTATTCATATCATGCGTAACAACAACCGATGTAACACCTAAGACTTGCTGCGTATTGACAATAAGTTCATCTATTTTTGCTGCCATAATTGGATCAAGTCCTGAACTTGGTTCATCGTACAGAACAATTTCCGGTTCAAACGCAATGGCTCTTGCCAGACTGATACGTTTTTTCATACCACCGGATAATTCGTTCGGCATCATTGCCTCAAAACCTTCCAGTTCAACCAATTTTAATTTTTCACAAACCACTTGCTTAATCTTCTCCGCAGTAAATTTTGTATGTTCCTTAAGTCCAAATGCAACATTATCACCAACTGTCATTGAATCAAATAGTGCCGAATATTGAAATACCATCCCCATATTGAGACGAATCTTATCTAATTCAATTTCAGGCAGCTGCGAAATTTCTGTATTTTTAATCCAAACTTCACCACTGGTCGGCTGTAAAAGACCAATCATCAATCTAAGTAAGGTACTCTTCCCTGAACCACTGGCACCAATAATAGCCAGCGTCTCTCCTTTTTCAACATTTAAGTTTATGTTATGCAAAATAGTTCTTCCATTAAATTCTTTATTTACATTTATTAAATGAATCATGATCCACCTCTATCGATACAGTATAAGCGACATAAAACAATTTGAAATAAAAATCACAATAATTGCCCCTACCACAGATTGTGTTGTCGCTTTACCAACGCCTTCGGCACCATTGGGTGCATTAAGTCCATAATAACAACCAATAATTGCAATTGCTGCTCCAAAAAACACGGACTTGATAAGACCACCGATAATGTCATGTACCACCGTAAATGTAGTAATTGACTGTATATACATCGCCGAACTGATATCGGCATAGTACGTTGATATAATCCAACCGCCAAATGTTCCAATCACATCACCACATATAACTAACAAGGGCAACATAAACATACAGGCAAGCAATCTAGGCACAACAAGGTAGCCAATCGGATTTGTGGCCATAACTTTAAGAGCGTCTATCTGTTCCGTCACTTTCATTGTACTAATTTCAGCTGTAATGGCAGCGCCCACTCGCCCTGCCGCCACAACGCCAGTCAGCACTGGCCCTAGTTCTCTAGCCACACCAATTGCAACAACTCCACCAATTGTTGACTGAGCACCATAGCGAATGAATTCATGTGCTGTCTGCAACGTAATAACCATTCCCGTAAAAAGCATTGTTAATGCTACAATCGGCAGAGTGTCCACTCCAAGATTCGCCATCTGACGTAATACATGCCGAATGCGTGGAACATGTTTTAATTGATAAAAAATCTGTCCAACTAAAATGACAACAGCACCAAAGCCCTCCATGATATTTATGACACGGCTGCCTATTTTCTCTAAGTAATGCATAAGCATGTTTATCTGACTCCTTCGACAAACAAAATTCCTCGTGCTAGTCGGTTAAACCCCTTATGAACGATCTTTCGAAAAAGTCATTCACCGAAGTACTATTTATTGTATCAGTATTCTTTATAATAGTACATATTAGTTTACTATTTTTTTGAATAATATTCAAATTTTTTTTACAAAGTGAAAAAGAGAGATGAAATTATTTTTTTCATCCCTCTACGATTAGTTCTTTTTTCCTATTATTTGAATTGAAGTTTTAATTATATTATCAATAATATAGTTTGTGGCAAATTTTGCCGACAAATCAGCTTCCGGTTTATCTAGTTTTGTTTTTTGATCTACTGATTTTGTTTGATCTTTTGGCTTTGTCTGATCTAATTGAGCCGATTGTTTTATAGCCGCTTCTATAGCTGACGCCTGCTGAGCTTCATTCAGCATCGGAGCTGCCGGACTAATAATAATTTCATTGTTTTTATTTGCCTTGATCAAGGCTGCTATCTTATCGGCAATTGGCTGCATTTTATCTTCTTCCGGACTTAAATCAATCCCTTGCTGCTGCATAAGAAGTTGTGCAACTGGCACAAGTCCACCACCGCGAATTTCTAAAGTAGTCATCCCAAGCGGCTGGGTTTTTGCAACTTTATAAGGCACTATCAATGTTTCTACTGATTTTCGATACGGCTTGATTTGAAGTTTCACATTGACCGTCTCACCTGGTTTTACTTTTTGTTTTTCAGGAACTGCTTCAATAATGGATGCAGTCTGCCGATTGGCATCCACTTTTACGTTAACTTTAATGCCAACAATATCCGTTTCACCCATTGTATTCGTACAAAGAAGGTTTAACGCTTGATAAATTTCAGTAATCGATAACTGCCCTACATCTTGAGGACTATAGTACATATTCGACCGTTTTATAACGCCACCGTCAACGGCATTGGTCAGAATTTCAAATTCTATTTTCGCTGTACCCGTGCCAGCACGATCAATTGTTTGATCAATGGCATTGTAGACTACAGACGCAGCTAGAGATGCCGCCAATTCTTCATCATATGCCAATTGTACTGCATAGGTTTGATGACGACTTAACTGCTTGTCATCCACATTAATTTGTATGGGAATGACACTTGGATATCTACCAATAACACCAGCAACACCAGCTGAACGATCTTGATTAATTCGTCCAACTAAATTGCCGGGAGCGCCCACTTTAAATCCCGTATTATCACCACTTGCCGTCGTGATAATATGAGCATCTGTCATAAAATAATTCACATTACCTTTGCGTAAAAATGGATGTCCAAAAGCAAGCACTCTACCATCATCAACAGCAGTGACTGTACCGATCGCCGCGACACTAAGATCCCCGCGAACCACCTCAACACCCACCGAACTGCCTGGCTCCAAGGTTACCGTTTCACCTTTTCCCTCATATGAGCCAACTGCATAAGGAACCAAATTATAAGGAGCCATCTTTTCTTTCAGAAGGTTTAGTCCTGCATCCGTGAACCCCGATACCATCAAAGGTGTCATTAGGGGTTTGCTTTGGTCAGTAGCAACAATTGCTGGCTTCGCCACTGCCACATTTTTCGTATCCATTTTTGTATCGACTTTATTATCTGCAGGTAAAACTATTGGCGGCTCTTTTAAACTAACCTGTTGAATTGTCGTTTTATTTTTAAGATCCGGCATATCCCAAATCTTAACCATATCATTAATTGGTGTGATAATACAGGTACGATTGTTAATCTCTTTCCACCCACCGGATACCGCGCCAATCAATTTATCATCAATATATACAGGACTACCGCTCATGCCCTGAAGAACTCCACCTGTTTTATCAATAACGGGACCTGAAGCAATCGCAATAATTCTGCCATCACTGTCTTTGCCAGCATCAATGACACCCGTAATTTCAATATCAAATGTATCAATCGTTGTTCCTTCAATAACCGTTTTTGCAATTCCATGCATTCCTGCCTGAATTTGATCTGTTCCCATTATTTCCGGCATTGCCGCTGCTTGACTGCAAGGAAATAAAACAATAATACAAAATGATACAATATAAAATTTTATGAACTTTGTCAAATATTTCACCTCTTTAGTTTCTCGATCCTATTGCTTTATTTCGCAA
>Ga0302211_10000186_pt1 | contig 25146 bp, 29 predicted proteins | sample II_Fen_E3_3_FD_200234 | JGI IMG/M metagenome (GOLD analysis project Ga0302211, IMG submission 200234) | Peat permafrost microbial communities from Stordalen Mire near Abisko, Sweden - II_Fen_E3_3 | ecosystem: Environmental > Terrestrial > Soil > Wetlands > Permafrost | place: Sweden: Abisko... | reverse complement strand
ATCTGCGACATCTTTCCATTTTTTGAGTCTGTTGCCACGAAATGCTTGGTAACAAAAATCATACATGTCAGTAAACTTACCATATTTAAACAACACTTCTAACCGCTTGAAAAGTGCATCTGCGTTTTGTGGTTTGTTCCGCGCATTCAGCGCGATGTCATACAAACATCCCGCGTCAGATGTATCAGTCATTTTTTTGTTGTGTGTGGGTTGGGATCAATTTTCATCCAATTTACAAAATTGACCGCCCCTAGACATAATCAAAAAAACATGTCCGTGATTCCATCTATCGACATTTACATTGATGCATCTACTCATCCTCAGAAACGTATGTCTGTTGTCGGTTACTATATTCCTGCTATAGAGAGCATCGAACTAATGTACTTGCCAGGATATAGAGAATGTTCGCAAGCAGAAGTGATAGGATACAAAAAACTGTCAGAGCATTGGCCGCAGATACCAGGTCACACATATACTGTACACACTGATTGCAACAATTTAGCAAAAGATCTTAGTGGTCGTGATGATATCATTTTCGTAAAAGAAAAGGGACATGGAAAGATGCAACTAGTTGACCCGCAATTCAAAATCATCGATAAAGCGGTGAGAAGAGCATTGAGAAACATCGTCAAGGCGAAAAATCTGTGTGATGATTTCGATGTTCAGAAAATTCTTGATCACTCCATCAAACATCACTCACAATAAATGACTATGTCGTCGATGTTGTTGTCGTCGATGTATTATTTTTTGTGCATATCGTCCGCATACATTCGATTTTAATCAAATGTTCGACGCACAAAATATACAACATGACCGACTATGACGATATGCGCTCTGAAAACAATGCTACCGACATGATTACTTTGTATGTTGCCTCAGGCACTAACAAGATCGACATCATCAATAAGCTAACATCTGAACAAAGCACATGCAGAAACATTAAAGACCGTGCGACAAGATCATCGGTCACCAACTCTCTAAAATCGTGTCTTTGATCGTGTACGACGATTGGATCCAATGCCACCTAATGGCTTTTTGTTGTTGTCAGGAAATGATGAAACGGTCATCTTAGAATCTGCGCGACCAATACGATCAAAGTTGTATAGATGCGATAAGATGTTCATAATGGATCATTACAACGAAGTCAACAAAAAAGATGTCATCAAGTATCATATCGTGGTGATCACTGGTTCTGATACATGGATATATTCTGTGAATGGCACGGAAGTTAAGCAAGTAGACAAGATAAGCATCTTGCGCGAGAAGTCACACAAGAAAGGAGGGCAGAGTAGTGCGCGTTTTCAAGCTAATCGCGAATGTCAGATGCGCGACTACGGTAACTTGATTTCATCTCGTGTGTCGACATATGCGGTGAAAGGCGAAAGTATATTTGTTGTATCTAACTCGGGACTTGGCAAGCAAACACTCAGTCGCATCGCCGGCGACACATCGTCATTGTACTTCATTGATATGGATCTTAGCAACTGGTCGCTTGCAGCAGTTATGAATGTGATCAAACCGCTTATATCGACGATGAACACATCGAACATTATGACACAAAAAATAATAGATGAGTTTAGATCACATCCAGATGAATGGATAGTTGGTCGCGAAGAAATAACACATTACATATCCGAGTACCCATGGGCCATCAAAGAAATATATGTGCATGCGTCGATGCATGACTACATAGTACCAATGACATGTACTGTGCTTGATGGTAATGATGAAAACACAGAGATCTTCGTCTCGGGGTATGGAGGAATGATGGCACATGTTCATCGCATCGATTTCAACTAAACGTCATACGTAATGACATTAACATCTTCGAACCCTCTGAACTGACGTTTGTACATGTTGTCGATGTATAAGAATCTTACTTTTTTTGCAAAGGTTTCATGATCACTTATGTTGCAAACGTTTAAGTCGATCTTACAAATCGCCTCCTCGTTGTTGGTGTATATCTTGTCTTGTAATACAGTACCTAAAAATCCTAAACTTCGGGGCACGATAAATTTATCGCAGAGATCGATGTCGATACGATATTGTTGTAAGTGCTTATAATGCACGATAAAATTATGTCCTACAATTATAGTTTCATCAACATCATCTTGAGAATTTATCAACTTTATTACGCCATCATAACAGTACAAGAAAGCATATTTTCCTTGATACCAATCATCTTCCGCGAAATGCAAAGCACCTAAGATCCAAGAATCGGTGCATCTTGGCGCACGATAATCAACTATCACATGATGTAAATATTGTTCTGCGTTATCATCGATCAACTTATTGTATTCCAGTAGTATGTACAGATCTAACATAACACGTATCGGGGATATATTTGGAATATTCCAAAAATCTGATGTGTACTTGGTACACACCGTTCTAGTACCCAGCTGTATCAGGATAGAAAAATCGTACATCACCAAGATATTTTTTATCATATGAGCATCATCACGTAGTTGCGATGCCCGTACAACATCACGAACACGATCTATTAACTCTTTGCGCGATATCGTACTTGTCACTTTCGTTACTCTCGTCATACTTTTTTTGCTGGGTATACTGGCGACCAAATTTAGCAACATGCAAAAAAATTAGTCATCGATCGATACCGTGGCGATGTTAATGTCTTCAAATCCAACGAAACGTCTTGGTCGTACATAGTCAATATATGCATAATATACTATCTGCACTAGTTCATCAAAGCTAGTACTTATTATGTTTCCATAAAAATGATATAACTCTAAATTATGTGGCTCAGTTTCATACACGGTACTAGTAAATATTTTATCGGAGAAGAAGAAATCTTTTGTGAAATCGCGTGTACAATAAAATCCATTAGGTGAATTACTGAACGCAGTTTTGTTATGTTTATTTTCCAACACCTAAACAACAATAATATTGCTCCTTCGCGAATATATAATTTTATAACTTCATGCTCGTGATTGAGCCGAAAGATATAATTCATAGCGCCTATCACCCAGGATTCGGCGTATCTTGGAACATGATAGTAACTTATCGTGTTATAAATATCGCAATAACAAGTTAATATTATGTGCGTACTAAACATCGCTCTCATTTTGCCATGTTCTGTACTACATTCCTGTCTCCAATAATCAGAGACATACTCCGTCAATAATATGATATGTTTATCGTTTTCATGTGGATCTTCCATCTCGACTAATATAGAAAGATCTGGCATGATACATATAACACGTTTGAATTTGTTGTCCGAAGACACAGCAAACTTAGGATCATTCATGACTTTCAACACTCGATTAATGAGTTCTGTTCTTGGCGACATCTTTTTTGCAGAGTATACCGACGATCAAATTTAGCAATATACAAAAAAATTACTCATCGATCGATACCGTGGCAACGACGATGTCTTCAAAACCAACGAAATGTCGAGGCCACACACAGTCAATGTATGCATAATACGCCATATGTACTATTTCTTTGAAGCTTCGTTCCTTTGTAGCACTGATACCAACTCGATGAAACAACTCAAAGTTAGGTGGTTCATGATTTTTCACATATGTTTCTCTATCAACCATATTAGTGACTAAGAAATCGGTGGTAAAATCTCTAGTGTATTTGAATCCATAACCCAAGCTATCGATCAACAATATCTCATTTTTTGAGAAAATGAATTTCCATTCATCTCGGATCAACATCAATGTTCCTTTGCGAACATATATATCGTCTACATACCAACCAACAACAACGTTTTCTACATATTGCATTGCACTAAATATCCAAGAATCAGTACATTTTGGCACATGGAAATATTTTATTGCGTTGTAAATGTCGTCGCGTCCGAAGTCCGATATCATGATGTAAGACGCACCGACTATTGATGATATACTCTCCGAACTTTGTTCACATTTTTCTGCCCAATAATCAGATGTGTATGGTGTTATAGCAAGATCAAGCACCCATGAAAGATCTTGATCTCTTACGAGTTTATAACAGAACTCTACGATGATGGATAAATCTTTCATTATATGTATGTTTATCCTCACATCATCGCCCCTAAGGTTATCTGTGATGTTGGTTTTGATGTCATTTATTACTTCGAACACTTGATCAATAAGTCTCAATCTTAGTGACATTTTTTTGTCAGATGTAACATGAATCAATTTTGATGCAAACAAAAAATTAGATGTCATCGCCAACGACATTGATACAAACATCTTCAAAGCCGACAAAATTACGAGGCCACACATAGTCGATGTAAGCATGATATATCTTTCGTACGAGATCATCAAAGCTGTTACCTGATATCTCGCCACAAAAATGATATGACTCAAAATTATATGCATCGCTCCAATTCATCACCTCGCAGTTATACAGGTTTGTAGAAATCAAGAAATCTCTTGTGAAATCTTGTACATATCGCCATCCCGTACCCAAATGATCAAATATAGTTATGGTGTCTTTTGTCACAAATATTTTCCAATGCCCGGACAACACAACGATATCCCCTTCAAGAACATACAATTTCGAGACACGACAATTGTTGATGGTATGAAATATATAGTTCATAGCACCGAATATCCAGGAATCAATGCACTTCGGAACATAATAATAGCGCACAGAGTCATAAACATTACGAAAACAAAATAATGTTATGTGCGACTTATAGAATATACCCGCTTTACCTAGTTTTGTGCTACATGAATGTACCCAATGATCAGATGCATACTCCGATGGAGATACGCTGATATAACACATATAATTCATTTCAACTAGTATAGAAAGATCTGGCATGATGTATATCACGCGTTTATTTTTAGTCTCTTGTGTCACAGCGAACTTAGGATCGTTCATGATGTTCAACACTCTATTGATGAGCTCTTGCCGCGACATCATCTTTTTTGATTAATCGTAGATGATCAATTTTCTCATATGTGGCAAAAAATTAGATGTCATCATCCGCGACGACACAAACGTCCTCAAAGCCAACAAAACGTCTGGGATGCACATAGTCGATGTATGTATGATACACTTTGTGCACGATTGTTTCGAACCTTTCTGCGCCATTGAAGTGTATTGGAACGCAATCATCTGTGCTAGGAATATTAAAATCGATGTCTTCTTTTCCGAAATTTATGATACTCGGCGCCATAAAATCTTGAGTGAAGTCGCGTATGATGTATCTTATCCTGATATCTCTTGTAAGTAACAAACTATTTTTTGTGATGTATATAGTTAAGCCATTCTCATTGAATGTTTTTCCGATGATATATCCATCATGAATAAATATTGTCTTGAACCAGACGTCACTGAATATATTTTTTGCATAGTTCATAGCCCCTAGAATCCACGATGCTTGACATCTCGGAACATAATAGTTTTGTATCGCATTTTTTAATACGCGATCGATATCGTGCTCAAACGGGTAAATATATGTATATATATGTATATGTGCATCATTCCATAATGCGCTGACCATGTCAGAAGTTATCTTATCGTGTGGGTCACATTTACAACGTTCTCTCCAATAGTTAGACGTATGCTCCGTTAATATCATATATCTCTCATCCGGTCCATCGACCAATTCATCCTCAAAGTAGATCATTATCGAGAAATCTTCCATAATAAGTATGGTGCGGTCAAAGCGAGTGTCATAGTCATTATATGACGAGTCACCAAAGATGCTTTTCACCTTTGCAATAAGTTCATACGCATACATCGACGATATCTTTTTTGTTACATGTCACCAGGGATCAATTTTGCATCATCGTCTCATTGATGAAGCGACCCAACAAGAATCCGGTGGTGTTGAACAATACGTCAAGAGGGTCTGCACAGTCGAATGCATGTTTCTCATAGTACTCGAACGATGCCCCGATGATGAATGTATGCCAGAAGAGATCAGGGCAGAAATATCCCAAAAGTAAGTATAGCATGAAGTGAGTGCCTGACCAGAATGTTGCGAAACAACCTTTGAGCGAGTTTTGTTGTGCAGGGTCGTTAGCACCGATGTAATAGTTACCACCACGTGCACTAGTTAGTACCTCAGCACCAGACGGACATCCCATCAAACAACCTTCGTGCACATCTTTGAATTTTTTGCATGCTTCTGTCTCACACTTTTGAATGCTAACTGCGAACTTCAGCGCATAGACATATGCGGCGGCATACAAGATTATAGCGGTTATGTATTGTGCTTCTATGCTTGGTCGTGTAAATGTTTCAGTGACCATATCGCTGAATCTCATCTTTATTTTATTGTTTGATAACAATTGGCGTCACAAAAATAATGACAGAGTGCCAGCGACCTGAAATCAACAAAAAACTAATTGGACAAAAACCCTATTTGCTCCCAAAAAAAGTAGACGGACCATGTTTATACAAACTTGACATCATCGAATTTTTGCAAGAGCATCATCCAGCGGTCAAGCAAGCGATCGTCGATTCTTTAGGCGATATTCATCTATACCCTCACTCAGAACTTGAGCAAGAGTTGGTGATGCGGATCAAAAATTACGTGTACGGAACTAATGACACACGTGTAACAGATGATGTGGACATACTATTGACGCATGGTTCTGACTCAGCGTTAAAGACTATCATCGAGGCATACGGTACATCGACCATCGGGTATGCATCGCCTAATTATCCGCACTTCGTTAGTTTCGCAAAATGCAGCCCATGTGCAGTGCGTGAGTTTCCTATCAACACTGCGGACGATCTCGACAATGTTGATCTTGAAGGCATCTCATTGTTTTATGTTTCGAGCCCTAACTTACCACTTGGATATCGTACAACAGGCGATCAGATCTCAAGGTTGACAAAGCGTTGGCCCAAAACTATGTTCATCATCGATGAAGCATATCACGAATATTCGGACGAAGAGTCTGTTGCACATTATGTACATACCGCCGGTAATTTATTTGTGACAAGAACCTTCTCAAAAGCATTCGGACTAGCAGGCATGCGACTTGGATATGCTATCGGTAATCGCGAGAACATCGATGTGCTGCGTATTGTGCACAATGAGAAGAGTGTTACGACACAAAGTATGGCTGCTGCACATGCAGTTATGTCTAATCTTGACTACTACTTGGCGCTTGCAGATGATATTCAACGATCAAAAAGTTACTTATGTATGATGCTCGATAAGATCACTGGTACAGAGATGCCTATATATGGTCATTCTATTCGTGATGGAAACTTCTTCTTGATCTTTGCGAAAGATCCGCAAGCCGTCTGCAAGATGTTTGCTTCACATGGTATATTCATTCGAGACAAAAGTTCAGAGGTACCTGGCGCAATAAGAATAGGTATGGGGCCACACAAAGTGCAACTAGATGTTGTGCGACTGATCGCAGCATTCAACTATGAGCATGTCGTTTGTCGACCATGTATCTTCGATCTTGATTATACATTGCGCACAGGCAGTAATGCATGGACATCAGTGCCTGATCACATTCGCGAAGGGTTGACGCCACAAGATCTAATCATCACTAATAATGGTCGATATACAACAGAAGAACTATCGCGACAAACAGGCATCGCACGCGATCAGATCCAAGGTCCGATCGACCGCATCATTAATTTCGCACATTCATCATTTTCACGTGTTCTGCTCATAGGGCCAGAAGGTGATATGCCTGACTATCATCTCATCACTCGATGGCAACCAGGCACAGATGTATGCCCCGATGAATACGACTATTTATTTGTGACATATATTCCATCTCTTGATGCATTACACACTATCAAAAAAATGTATGATGCCGCGGTGCCAACATACTATACTGACTCTAATGAACTAACGACGATCGAAGATTATATGCCATCAGCAGTAGATGGTTTGTCTGACTTCATGACATTCGATCTTGCAGGTTTCATGAAAAGGTTGTTCACAAAATCTATGTTGTTCGACAAGACAAATATTTCACTCGGCGAACATAACTTTTGCGCCATCGTCGGTGATTCTGATCGCACTGACGGAGTGCTAGCACAGCGCCTTGAACTACCTTTTGTGAAAATCGCCAACCCATCGATCGGTGTCAAAGCATCTCCAAAAAAGATGAAAATGTCAATTGACACATTTATGGATTTACGTTCTCGTCGTCAGAATCGTCATCAACACAAAGAATAGATACATCTGTAGGCATCGCAGCAGCAATAGTGAATGGGACATCTGCAAGTGTTTTGAATGTTCCATGAATAGTTGATTCCCATACTAAACTGCTATGTGCACGGAATGTTTCACTACGTGCTACATTTATTGTGCTTCCAGTGATGAGCATCAACATATCGTCAGTGATAAACAACATGTTTCGAGATGCATGAAACATTTTTACATCGGACAAACGTATATCTTGGATACTCTCGATATCATTCACATCAAGTATCTTTTTTTCTGATGGTGAAACTGCCTCGATGCACATTGTTTCATCCCCAAACATCATGAGACCGACAATGATATGTTCATCAAAATAAACATGGTCATATTTGGACGTTGATACATGTTTTGTGCCGATCCATAGACCGCTAGAGTCGATAAGCATATTATATGGCTGTTTCTTAGACATTCTTTTTTTCTTATGTTACTCTGGTCGTCAATTTTCAGGTGGCGTGAGCGGTGAGGACGAACGATGTGCACATCACCTGTCCTGAACATTTGCACAAAAAATAAGACATGTATGTATAACATGCACACATATAGTTTGCATATCATATACACAAAAAATAAGACATATACATCACACATAACATGAGCTTATCGTTAGATCTTACCATCCACACATATGATTTACAAGTCGTTAGATCTCACCGTCCGCATAAAAATTGACACGCCACCGACACAAAACACAAAAAAAGATGTACATGCCGATCATCGTTATGCTCATCATTGGTCATGCATTGCTATTTTCGGGACTCATTATTAGTGTGCTAAGCATTGTAACAGGCGATATGAACACTCCGATGATAACGGTCGGGACAACTATGTGTCTGGTGGCATGCATACCGTTCGCTGTCGCAGCATGCATAGCGGTTAGGTTAGCCGCTAGACGAGTAGTGAGATCTTACCGCCCGACACAACATTTTGCAGATTGCACTATTGTTTTCGCAAATCATCCGCACGCAGATCATATTGCGATGCTAAAAACAAAGCCTCATCATATCGTTTGAATCCGACCTTCAAGTCGATCCCGCGCAACAATAGTTCAGCAGTCACTCTTCTATTTTTTGCAAAAAGTATGATGACGAGTATGTCATCAGGTATCATATTTTCGATCCTGTCCATGATCATTCTAAATATTTCTACATGTCCCTTGATGCCCGCAATGATTAGAGCATGATCGAAGATGCCTGCAGCAGATACTCTTTGTGAGATGTCACGAAAGATGTCAACTTTATTGCTTTTTGCTGTGCTATACAAGATGTCGCTCGTCACTTGCGCACCCCTGTCGATCAACATTTTAACCGTCGACATATGATCATTAATAATTGCACCTAACAGCGCGCTATTACGGTATGTGCGGATTTCTGCACCACGATCAAGTAGCGCACATATGATTCTATTGTGACCTTCAGTCGCGGCATACACAAGAATTAGATCATCGCATACATGTGCATTTGCACCTTCATCAATGAGGGCCAACATGATATCCATATCGTCGATCAATGCTGCGATGAAAAGCGCTTTATCTTTTTTTGTCATCTTTTCGAGAGCACCAGGAATGTATTTCGCGATGTCACTTGCTGTATTTGACAGGGCGCCTGTACCGACGCCCATGAACTCATCTGAAAACCACTCAATAATATACTCGATGCTCATAAATGCATCTCCGTGTTTTATAAACGTCATATACACGTCTTTACAAAAAATTGATGCCAACAAACATTGACAAAAAAGGAGCAACAGAGTTCGACACATGTGTTATGGGAATTAATCAAACGTAACAAAGGTTATTCTTACCTATTCATTTATATGGATTTCAATTCCTCCTTAGTGTATGCTGTCTTCTCACATATATCTGGAAGTTTTTACATAACTGTTAATGGTCGTATTGAACAGCTAGAAGACGTCAGAACTCTACCAAAAAATAGTTTACAATTCTTCATACGATGCAATTATTCCTTGCTAGAATCATCTGCCAGCATCATTCATGAAATATTTTTATCGATCAAATCATTCTTCTTGAGATACCCAAAATACAATGAAAAGATACTTTTAGGTGTGCTTGGAGAGTATAACAAGATGCCATTCGGTAATATTGAGCTCGATCTAACAAAATACGAGGAGATAACATCATCTCAATTCGTCTTATGTCGTCTTATTGGATCATCATATGAACGTGATTTGAAGATATCTCGCAAGTAGTCCGCATATCGTTTTACTCACCGCCTGCACGACATCATTATTGTTTGCGTCGACGATGATGAAAATTGATGTCGAAGTCATATCAAAAAATGGATACACACAACTTGAGATGTTTTCTCGAAAGTACACCTGTTGTTGGCGATAATAACCATGTAGTGCTTAGATACTATCCCGATCCAAATTACGGTTACACAAAAAAATGGTTTTGTGAACCTGGATGGTCAAAGAATGTGTACATGTTGAACATAGATTTGATTTCGTCAGTATATTCGTGGCATGATTCGACCACTAGTTCTCGCTTCGTTGTTTGTGCTTCCAAGAAATATCTTAACGATAACTGTGATGACATCGACAGCATGTACAAAGCGCTGAATCGATTCTTTAGTACATATCCAAAATATGATATATCGTTGTTAGAATCAACAAATTACTTCTTCGGATACACATACCGCAAAGAAGTATTTATTGTGTGCGACATACATCTTTATCCATATGTGTTGAACGGTCATGACTTGTTCATACGATTGATCAAGCGATCATATGCCCATGATATACGAGCTACCCGCAAACAACCATCATACCGCATTTCAAACGGCTTGCACGATGTCAACATCGTTACCCATTATACTAGTCGCTCAAATCTCGGAGATGATCAATGAAATTATATATCTCCGCGACATTAAATTTTGCAGCGGTGTGTACACGCGGTACCGTATAATTTCTGGTGGACGAAACGTCAAGTTGTGTGATATCACCAAAAACACCTAATGCATCAGGTCCACGAGACATAATAAATATTGTTGGTGTGCGACGTACCGCATATAAAACTTCTGTGTTTTCTTCGGAGGCTTGCACGATGAGTATACCGATAGGACCATATTCTTTAACGAATCGCTCTTTGACCGCCAGTCGACCATCTATACTATTTCTCAAGAAATTACCTCTTGACTTCCTGCTAACGATTTCTGCATCCATTCCAAAAATCGCACGATTGATCATGTTGAACACTGCTACAACTTTTGTATCTCTTGTTGGTATCTTGATCCATATTTTTGGTCGTTCACCAGCTGCGTCAGCTGCGCCAAAGATAGCACGTCTATAAAATATTAAGACACGATGTAACATATCTTCATTCTCATCGTCCGTCTTATCGTCGTCAACAAGTAATGCGCGTAACTCATCGACGATGTTGTATTCCGCTGGCACATCCGATGTGCCCAACTTTTTTGCAATGATTCGATTGACAAATCTGCTCTCAAGTAATGTGATAGGCGACTCAATCTTTGTTTCAATACTACCAATGATGATTCCAAGTTGCAGCGGTAGCTCTGCATTTTTGTGTTTCAAGATGACTTGATGCTTCATTTCATCTTCTGTTGGAGCATATATCTTCAGCGACTCACCATATTCATCTGATAGAATGTTGATCTCATCCACAAATTTTGAGACACAAACTACGACAGGCGCCCCGATGTTGATAACATGATAACGATCTTTGATGCGACCAAACACAAACTGCGGGGACAAGATGTAATCCATTCCTTGTTCATGCACTGTCTGCTCTATTTTTTGTGTTCGTTGCGAGCTCAAGAGATTTTCGTATGGTACGCCGATGCTCTTATAACCTTCTAACTCAGGCGATTCGAGAATATCTTCGAACTTCGTGTAAAACTTTAGTATTGCTTCCATCTCACTGTTGATGTCGCGTATATTACATGATCGCATCTAGAATTCGGATATCAAAAAAATAAAGATGCATCCCGAAGACACACGCTCATCTACGTCTGCGCAAAACATTGAACAACCGTTTGATGAAACTGTCTGTGCGAGGTACGACATGAACATATGAACAGATGCTACTTGTCATCGAGTCATCATCGCCGTTTCGTATAACGTCGCCGCCATGAACATGATGCGGTGACATCACTACTTGTGTTGTTGCAAATCGTCTTCCTGATGTCGTGTAATTACATACTTCTTCTGGTGCGATCATGAAATCACTCATGCTGCCAACATACCGTCCGTAGTATTTTTTGAAATTCTCGTACTCATAGTTGTAAACACACATATCAAGATACAACTTGATAGTGCTTTGATCCAACAGTTCGGCGGTATGCTCGTCGTCTAAGAGACGTTCGATAAACTTTTTTCCTGTCGTCAATGTAATAGTTTTTGGCAACAATGTTCGAATGAATGTTCTCATCCCTTGTGGTGCTGCAAAATAGTTTTCATACGTGTCTCCAAAAATGTCATATCCTGCATCATGTAAGTAACGCATGAATCGTCTGTTCTCGGTTTGCATCGCAACCTTCGTAAGATCATCTGCCAGCACATCACCTGCTTCGACCGTCTGTTTGATCTTTTCTGACATCACGTTTGTCATCTCGGATGAGCTTCTAATGAACTCATTGATGACATCAACATCTGGCACCTCGATCTTTGTGCTATCCATCGTGTCATTTACACATGGATTTTCGCGAACATGATCACGATAAGCATTGATGATGGTGCGCTTGATCTTGTTCAAGTCACCCTCAAAGTACTCTCTGCCGATATCAGGTCGCATAACAAATTGCTCCTTTATTAGTTTGAGTGTATCTTTTTCTAACTTGTCGCAGTACCTGCAGCTCAACACCAACAAAATTATTGGTTGTGCTTGCTTGTAATCTTTGAATCGCTCAGTAAAATGTCTGGCAGTCTTGCCATATTTATATATTGCTGTGCTACCGGATGGATAGACTTGGAGCAAATATACGTAACCTAGTTTGATGGACATTATGTATCATGCAAAAAAGAAGAGTCAATTTTTACCGTCCGGACGGTGATAATGAATCATACAATATGCTCGACTGACTATCTATACCACTGAGCATATAGTCACAAAGAGTATGATCGTTGACTATGTCGTCCGCGTATAAATGTACACAATACTCTTTTCCATGACTTGTCAATAGATCATGTTTCACACAAAATGTAAGTGCTTCTACATCGATGATGCTCAAGTAGTCATCTGGCAGCTGTTTATACAAGTCGACATATAGAGCGGGCATGCCAACAACCATTCTTATTGTCTCGATACTTGTTAGATTTCGAGTATAGTGGATCGTGTTCTCATTAGGGTATCTCATCTTGTCTATAGCGGCTATCTCATCGTTTGTTGATCGCACTCTTCGACACATGCTTTCGTCGCAAAAATAGGACATGATGTTTTTATCAAAAAAATAAGATGATCAAATTTAGATGCCAAACAAGGTACCGACGCTCATTCTTGTGTTTCGATACTTGTATTTACCATGCACAGCAGTCAGTCTCGGGACATGTTCTTTGGCGATATATGTGACGATCTTCAGGCCGCTCGGATCGTTTGCAAGAAATCCACGCATACGATTACGAACAAATGATCGTTGATCAGAGCGACCAGGTCGTATTGTGACTGATCCGTCGCGAAGTATGACACATTTTATGTTTTGTCTTGCGCAAAATCTATCAAGTTGTCTCTCATGTATCAGTAGTTCGCTGTTCATTTCGCCGTCTAAGTTGTTTTATTTAGTTGGTATATTCATGCATCAATTTTATTTATGTTTGATGTTTATTGATCTTGCCGATCTTGTACAAACAGTATGCAGCGACAGGTACACTCACCATGATAGGGCCAACAAGTGGTAAGATGACCGCCGACCCAATGATAACACCACTAAGTACTGCGCCGCCGATGTATGCCTTTTTTGATCTCTCTAATTTTGTTGCAAGCTTCAATGCATCTGATGTCGCATCGAGTGATTTTGTCGCATTGTCGATCGTCTCTCCTTGTCCCTGCAAAGTATGATTGATGTCGAGTGCTAACCCCTTAAGCTCATCCAAGCCGCGCGACAACTTATCGAACGGATCATATGCATCTGCCGACATGTCTTCTGGTTCTGACAAACTATCATATGCAGCGATGTCTGTTAGACCGCCTGCGCAGTCACTGTCATCGTCACTCGTATCGAATGTAGTATCTTTTATCAGCTCTGTTTTTTGTTTTCTTATCATTGTGTTGTGGTCGTGTTATGCTATTATATTACCGCTAATACACAAAAGAGGATTATTGCGATAATTAAATTGTTCTTCTGGTCGCTTGCCAGATGATGGTCGATATGTGTCAGGCAACGGGAACTCTGTTTGATAACTTCCTTGACCGTTGATCATGTGTTCTTGTTCTTCGAGTTTGATCAGCGTTAAGTGACTGATGTTGTCTGTACCATATACATTGATGCTCAATGTTACTCGTCCCAATAGTTCGACATACATTGCGCGCATTGTGTTAGCATCAACACAGTAATCAGGTCTCCATGGCCACGACACACGGCCTGCTTCGGTCGTCAGTAACCATCCAAGAATCATCTTTAGTGTAAAGTTACCACACGAAACACGATACTTTACATCGCCGACAGAAACAGAGTTATATGATAGCAGTTTATCGGAGATGTCATATATGATGTATTTTTTTTGACCTGATTCATCAACACAAAATGACATTTGTGGCAGCAAGTTAAAATATTGTTCGTGCTCTGTAACAAGTTTCAGACCGAGATCAGTCATCGTCAACTCAGGGTCAATAGAACATATTTCAACGACGTTCACTGGCGATGAGATCTTACCGCCTACAAAATTGTTGTATGCTACTTGCCCTGTGTATACCGGACCAGCAACAAGTGATGTTTCACCAGTCGTCTGCATCTTTTGTGCCATCTGTTTCAACGATGTTTGTACTGGGTATAGACCATCAATAATGTTGAATCGCTCTGTATCTTTTTTCCAACGATTGAAGATAACTTCCATCGGAGCATTATCATAGGGAAATGACAACGATGAGTGAATATCAACACGCTGATAAATGGGATCGACGATTAAGAACGACTCGTATTTCATTGTTTTGATCTCCGAAATAATTGGGCAGTATGATACATCAGCAACAAAGTGGTTTTCACCACAATCGACTCTCATCGTACCAACATGCATTGCTTTGAAGCATCTCGCACCGCTATAACCATTTTGATACAAGATGTCTGCAAGGTCACACGCATCTTTGAATGGATCAATACTAAAAAAATCGAGATCGGGCAAATCAAGTTTCGAATCATCATATATTTTTGATCCAGCAAGTCGTGATGCATAGTCAAGTGCAGTACCACCATAACATATTAAGCCGCGATCGGCGATGAATTTTTTTGTTATCTCTGTTGCGCGCTTTGTTTCAAGATACATGGGATCTAACTTATTACATGGTTCCGCAGCATCTGCAAGAGGTATGAACGGCATCTATTATTTTTGTGCACGAAAAAAAATACTTATCCACTTTCGGGATCTACGTGAAAGTATAATGTTTGGCGATCGTCCTTAACATCAATCTGATATAAAGATGGCCAACAACCGCAGAACGAATAATAGTCAAGATCATGTATAAACCGATAATAATCATCGATCGATGTTGCATAGCCCTTTGGATGTGTTACATGTCGTATGTTGCCAGTGCCTTCAATCCTCATTCCGAACGATTCTTCTGCCTTATCATGCCATGTGTCATCAGCTTCATCTAATCGTTCGATAAATCTACTCTCAAATGTCATACCGGTGTATGTTTCCGAGTTATATGATGATTGTTTCGTGTGTAGCGCCCAAAATATGTTATGTAGTATGAACGCAAATATACAAGATTCAGCTGTTGGGTTTACCAACAATGATTTCTTTATTTTGTGATATTTCTCAGCTGTTGGTTTGTAAACATCACCAACTTTATGCACACGTAAATCTTCTAAGTAGTCAAAATAGACAGAATACTTAAACAAATTGTTGAATGCGCAATCTCCATTTGCTTTAGGTTTTGACTTCGTGCTGTATAAGTCACCGCAGATCAACATCGCCATTTCATGTGTTTTAAATAGTTCAATATCATCATATAACATATACTTATTGAGCAAGTATACATGAAAACTATTAGGATCGAGCGGTGTATCATTTGTTGGCGCTATGATCATCTTGATTTGTCCATCATCACTAATGTCTGTCTCACATTCAGTGCTCTCGATATTACTCAAGAAGTAATCGTTAGATAACGCAATATCAACATACGGCAAATAAAGAGATCCGCGATACTTATACAGACCATCGATAGAGATGAACTCAACGTCTGATATGTACTTAGAACACACTTTATTAAATTTTCGTGATAACCCTTTGAACTGTTCTAACTGCCAAGGGGTCAAATATGACATGATTTCCCAAAGTAGATCATTGTGAGCAAGGTTAAGACTGACAAAAGACATTTTACAAAAAAAATACGCGATCAAATTTAGAACTTGTGTCGATCGGGCTTCGATGATGCTGCGACGAAATTGTTATGTACCATTTCTATATCTCGCAATGTCATCATTGTTACATCTCTGCCTAATATACAAGATATTCTTCTCTGTATTTCCGCACGGGATATTGTTGTAATTTCTTGGTCAATATTCGCAGTGTTCATCTTTATACAAAAAATATATATGGATCAATTTTGCTTCTTTGTAGCATCAACCTTTACTTGACATTCTTTGATGAAACGATCTAACCGTCTGTTATCGTATGCAGCGGTCTGAGCATTTTTGTAAGCGGTTAATCTATTTTTGTTGAACATGTTTTTTTATTCATCGTCAGCATCGATGTCAATTTTAGCATAGGCATGTAGGCCCCAACCAAGATCGAAGCGCGCACGAGTTCTTCCAACGTTGATGTTAACATAAGGTGCCATATCTGCGACACATGCTTGAGCTTCTCCTGTGAAAACTTCGTTGAGGTAGTCGACGAGTTCTGGAATATCTTCTGCTTTGGTTGCGGCTTGCATCTTTTTTGTTATGAGACCCATAAGATCAATTTTACATCTGACAAAAAAAGATCACTCGACATGTCTACGGTCGTATATCAACTTTGTGTTTTTGTAAAATGATACATCGATGCCATATGAATTGACTTGTTCTTCAGTTGTTCCAAGCGCCAACAGAAGTTCATCAAAGGAATTTAAGCCGGCATTCATCATCATGAACAAGTATGGAGTAGCACCGAGGTTAGAACGATAAAATGCTAGATTGATAGTTTTGCTATCAACAGTAAATCTATTGAATTTACTATCATTGTCGGTTCCATAAGGTCGTGGCTTGATTACTAATGCATCATCACTGAACAATTTTGTTATAGTCGATGCTAATGCATCACTCACTATAGCATAATTCTTTTCACTCAGCTCATATTTGGTATCGGTCATGAAGTTATAAAGTTCATCGATACACTCTTTGATGTATGCTACTTTTTTGAATCCCCAATCAATGATTGGAACGGTTAGATGAGCATCGATAAACTTGATGTAAAATGCTTCGTTGTCAGTGTCGGCTTTGATCGCCTCAGATGGTATACCTAAATACAACGCAGTTACTATCTTATCGGATACATGTTTCGGGGCCGCAACATTTTCATGTTCGAGCACAAAGTTATACACATCGACAAAACGCTCTTGTTCAACAACACCGATGACGAAGTATTTTTCGATGATAGCGCTATGAACGTTATAAACATGATCATTGATGGAGATCTCGATAGTTCGTGAAGAGAACACTGTACTCATTTTTTTGATATGACATACGTGAGTCAATTTTGTGCGGGCGGTGAGATCGGATGGTCTACGGGCGATCAACTCTGATCACCTGTGCTGGCGCGTTAGCGCAAATGATTTGTCCTCATCGTCCGTGGGCCATCTGTTCTCACCGCCCGTGCAAAAAAGATGAATGACGAACGTATCGTTCATGCACACTTAATTGTATTTTTCCAAATTTGAACGAATAAATGTATACTACAATTAGTTTGCATCATGGATATCACCGAGAACGAATTACTTACAATCGTCAATGCTGCCATCCTTCATAAGGGGCATGCTGGACACCACATTAATTCGATGAACTATTTTATTCAGGAAGGAATTAAGCAGATTGTAACACGTTTCTATAAGTGGGATCAACGCACAGAAAATGAGTCTGTAGGCATAGATGCTAATAAAGATATTGAGTCATTTCACTTCGAAGTGACCTATCCAAACGTATATATTCGTCCGACAAAGATTATCGTCAATAAAACAGACTCTGATCTAACACCTCAAAATGCAAGAAACACGGATAGAACATATGGTGTAACGCTGTATGTTGATCTTAGTGTCACTATTACACCGAATTCAAGAAGCGGTAACAAGATGGAACCGCGCAAATTCTTGCTCAAAGAGCAGAAATTGTCTGTAATTCCTACAGGTGTCAAGACAGATATATGTGTCTTGAACAACTTCTCTCGTGAAGCACTCTTAGAAAATGGTGAGGATCCAAAAGATCCTGGCGGTTATACAATCGTCGGAGGTAAAGAATGGGTCATCAACTGCTTAGAAAACTCGTGGTTTAACGCTGCGAGCATATATAAGAACACCAAGTATCAGGACGAATTAGTACGTAGTACTATCATCACAAAAGACGGAGATGCGTTTGAAAACACATATCAGAACAAGTTTTATTTGCGTGAAAACTTCAAGCTTGACTATCAACTCACCATCGGAAAAGGTACTGAGATCAGAATTCCGTTCTTTACGTTGTTCCGAATCTTCGGAATCACTACTGGTAAACAGATCACTGAATACATCATGGGCGCTTCAATTGACTCCGAGTCGCCAGAAGCCATCTATGTTCGTAACATCGTTGAGACTGCTTTCAAGGTTAACTACGGTCCGAACTATAACAAGTTCAAGAAGATCATAGAGCCCGCAATGAATGCATTGCATATCGCGTATCTCTTTGATCCGACTCTTAATCCCGATGAAATAGCAGAAGATCCAGAGAAACAGAAGTATCAGATCGCAAAGATATTCGAACACTTTGATGACAAAGTACTACAACAGTATGGAACATCAATGAATGATCGTCATACTAAAGCGTTCATCGCAGGTAAACATTTCCGCGATATTATATATACTTATCGTGGTATTAAGCCTCAATCAGACAGAGATTCGTTCCAAGTCAAGCGTATTCACGCAGCAGGAATCATTCTTTCGAAAGCGTTCAAGCAACAGTTCAACAAGATCATTCACTTGCGTATCAGAAGTTTGATCAAGAAGATGCTCAAAGAAGAGCCGTTCGCCACCACTGATTTTGAGACACGTATTAAGTTGCTCTTGAACAAAGATGGATCGAAGCTTGAAACAGCGCTAAGTTCATCGATCAGTAGAGGTGATGACAAATTCATTGTCAAGGGGCAAGAAATCATTAACAGAGTTTCAAGTCAAATCTTGCAGCACAAGAATGACTTCAATGTCATCAGTGCTTTGAATGTCGTTACAGCTGCTGGTTCAGGTTCGAAGGCAGCTAAAGCAACCGCTCGTGCAGATCTTATGCGTAGAGTGCATGCATCGAACATCGGTTACATCTGCCCAAACTACTCAGCTGATACAGGTGAGCCAGTCGGTATCAACAAATCGATTGCTTCTACTGCGCAGATCACATTATCTTCTTCGAGTATTTTACTCGAGAAGTTCATCAAGAAGCAGACAGATCCTAAGTTGATCCCTTTGATGGATGTGCCAATCGGCGATATTTCTAAGTATTGTTTGGTCGCCATCAACGGTAAGTACATAGGATTCTGTGATTCTCAGATGGATTTCGCAAAGAAGTACAGACAGATGAGACGTGCAGGCAGCATCGACAAATATATTTCTATTGTTGCTGAGCCTACTGTTTCAGAGGTCACATTCTGGACCGATTACGGTCGTATGACACGACCAATGATCATCGTTTACAACAACATTGAAGAGATTTATGCGGCCGCAGCAAAGCGTCAGAAGCCACCTCAATTCAAACAGTACATCAAGTTGACGAGAAAACACATCGTCGATCTTCGTGCTGGAGTCATTAATCTTGACTACTTGATCAAGAACGGCATCATGGAATACATCTCAGCATCAGAACAGTTCAACTGTTTGTATGCCAACTTAGATGATTTCAAGGCCAACGCAGAAAATCACAAGAAGCAATACACACACTTGGAAATCGAACAAGCAACTTTGGGGTTGATCTCATTGGCATCGCCAATGGCAAATCACTCATCCGCAGTCAGAATCACTATGTCGACCAATCACGTCAAGCAAGCATGTAATCGTTATAATGCTGCATGGCCTCATCGTTTCGACAACAATAGTTACTTCGCTTATCGTGTTGAGACACCATTGATTTCGACCATCGCGAACAACTATATGTATTCGACTGGTCAGAACTTGATGATCGCTATCGCGATGCACGGAGGAAAGAATCAAGAAGATTCAGGTGATGTGAACAAAGCATCTATCGAGCGTGGTATCTTCAACGGCATTTACTTGCGTGTTGAGAACATCATTCCTCCAGACAATGCAACATTCGGTCCGATCGAAGAATCGAAGACGATGGATATTCAACCAAAGGCTATTTACAGCAAGTTGGATGCCAACGGATTCATCAAGAAGGGATCAATCGTTACTACTAACACTGTGTTAGCGTCGATCAGTGCACGTCTCGAAACGCCTAAAGACAACTACATCTTCACCGACAAGAGTAGCATCTACAAAGGTAAGGATACATATCGTGTACACAATGTCATTGTCGATCGTAACGTGGAGAAGGATATCAAGTTCTGTAGAATTTTGATGTACACCACAAGACATATCGGTAAAGGTGCTAAGACAGCATCTCGTATGGGTAACAAGAGTATCATTTCAAGCATCACGAATGCATCTGACATGCCATACACATTAGATGGTATGCAACCTGATCTGATCTTGAATCCTCACAGTTTCCCTAGTCGTATGGCCATCTCTCAATGTATTGAAGGCACGCTCGGAACATATGCAGCATATTTCGGCTGTTTGATCGATGCAACAACATTCAAAAAATTAGATATCGATGAAGTAGTTAAGCGCTTGCGCGAAGTGCCAAGTTATGGTGAAGACGGCTTGGACATGGGATATCACTACATGTACAATGGTAAGACAGGTCGTAAGATGCCATGTAAGATTTTCATGGTACCAAACGTCTATCAGCGATTGGGTAAGTTCGTAGAGAACGCTCAATATGCTGTTTATACCGGACCTCGTTTCGCAGCTACACAACAACCATTGCAAGGTAAGAAGCATGGCGGTGGTTTGCGTGCTGGTGAAATGGAACAAGCAACATTAGTCGGACATGGTACAATGAACTTCTTGAACGAGAAGTTGCGCGAAGATTCAGATGGATGTATCAATTACATCTGTGCTAGATGCAGACACCCTGCTATCGTTAATGAGCAGAACTCTATTTACACATGTCGCACATGTGGTGAGTTGGCAGACATTAGAAAGGTTGACTCAACATTTGTTGGTAGTCAACTCGGTCACATGTTGAATGCTGTGAATCTTGACATCCAATATTATCTATCGAACTAATCGTGCTGGCGGTGAGAACATACGTCTTGCAAACGATGTTAGCATATTTTTTACATGCAACGAGATCATCAACATCCGCGTAGTCCGCATAGTCAACATATTTTTTTGTATGCAATGAGATCTCATCATCCGATCAATGATATACAAAAAATAAATGTCGATGATATCGATGATGCCGATGATATCGATGATGCCGGCGAGAGTATGTTCTCATCGTCTACTTAACGTGCGTCTTCACCGTCCGTGTAACATCGCCATTAATTTTTTTGCGAAATCTAGTATCAATAACTATCAACTTGTTCGAGTTACTTATGATTATCTTCGAACCATTTGCTTCATACCATAGATCCAATGTATGTGTATCATTGATATAAAAGTATGTACTTAAACTTAACGAACCATCTGTATTTGTCCAAGGAATATACCGTGTGTACATGACATTATTGTTTCTCGGATGAACAATTCTGCATATTTCTGTGTTGTCTGTTTTGATGACTTCACTAGGATCAGCGATAACATATAAACCAGGTCGCGCATCAATCTTCTCAACACATGTTTGTGTTATATCGACACTGTTAATGATGCCAGAGCTACGATGCATCTCAAGACGCAATCTTTGTTTTTTGTCTTGTGTTAGTAAAGTGCAACTATGTTTTTTGTTGAATAAGTGCATGACGGCTGTAATACCCGGTGCAGCAGTGATCATCTTTTTTAAGATCTTCGAGTACATCAACTTTTTTGGATCTGTCGTAGTATCATGTTTTCTATGATATACAGATACTTCAGCGAACAGTTTACTTGTGAGTTGTGCATGTTGTTTATCTTCGATAGATAGAAATCCAAAGATGTGCCAGACGATGTCATAAATAAGTGTGTTAGACCAGTTCATTTTTTCATTGATAATTTGCGTGTCAATTTTCTTTTCTTGCTCGGACATAATAATGAAAGTCGGAGTGATTATCGCGATCGTAGTAGTTTTGCTACTAATAATTATCGGTGGAGGAGTATGGTGGTATATGTCATCTAGCAGCACATCTAGCACAACCACAACGCCAGCTGTTACGACAACAACACCAACAACAACTACGAACAGCAATACAACAACGCCAGCTGCCAGCACATCTTCTACAGCAAGTAACCCTGCTGCTGCTACTAACACAGCATCGTCGACAACAACAGCTGCTGCAGCAACAGTGGCCGATGAAGTTTTCGTGATTCAATCAACAAACAAGGGCAGCATCTGTGTTGACTCTAATGATGGTCAAACAATATCAGGTCACACAGCATGGATGTATCCATGTGTAACAACTAATGGCAACCAACGATGGGTATATGATTCGAAGACAAGAGAAATCATGTTGGCGAACAACAAAGGTTATTGTCTTGATGATGGTGGTAACACTGGTGGAGGCGATTGGCCTATGAAGGTCGCTGCTTGTAATGGCGGTCCAACACAAACATTTGCATTCAACTCAAATGGCACAATATATAACACAAACAAAAATCAACTATGTGTCGATGACAACAATGCCGCTAAAGGTGGTGAAAGATATTTGCACATGTGGGCATGTGACTCAACAAACAACAATCAACTCTTCAAGAAGGTCAAAGTATAGGCGGACGGTGAGGACGAATGACATGCACATCATCTGTGCGGACGGTGAGGACGAATGACATGCACATCATCTGTGCGGACGGTGAGGACGAATGACATGCACATCATCTGTGCGGACGGTGAGGACGAATGACATGCACATCATCATTACATAAACTTGTTTCATCTTTTTTGCACATCGTTAACACAAAAAATATGTATGCATTCATGCGAACATGCATATGACCAACACAAAAAATATGTATGTATCTGCGCGAACATGCAGACGACTAACACAAAAAAATATACACATCGTATATATAGTTAGTACACATGGTCGACGCGGATGATCAACTCACCACCTGTACAAATGATCAACTCACTGCCTGTGCGGATGATCAACTCACAGCCTGCACGAATGACATGCACATCATCTGTTCTCACCGCCTGCACGAATGACATGCACATCATCTGTTCTCACCGCCTAAGTTATTCCGTATGTGCTTGTTGCGACACGATTGAACATCCATGTTGTGTTTGGCAAGTTGATAACTTTGTAAGCAGTTGATGTCTGTGTATTGAGATACACATTGAGTTCACCAGTGATCGAATAATTACTGTATGGTCCCTTGAGCAAGAAGTGCCCATTGTCTGTTCCTGTCGTGTATACAGTTATCGATCCGTTGTTGACAAGTGGATCAATGAGATTTTCCCCCAAGTACGATTGAATCGTATATGTTGGCGACCAGATACATGTCTTACCTACTGCCGATGCGAGCTTTGTGTATAAAGTTTGTATACGTATCGATTGCCAGATACTAAAACCATCGTCGAACAGTATCCATGTTGTTGCTCCATATGCAGTGCTCGTTGGGAACTTAGCAGATAGATAATTCCATGGGTTGCCACCAGGCACACCAGTGACAAAAGAGAACAATCTATTTTTTGATGTCGATCCAGGTGCTTCATACTTCGCGATGACATCTAGCACGGCGCCTATGTCCGATGCAAACACATACATGTAGAGATTTATAGGCACTGTTTGTGCTGCCCATGATGTTAAGAAATGATCGAACAGTAACAGACTATCACTATCAGTAACGCTGGTACCACAATAACATACTATTTGTGTGCTTGCCATATATTCGGGCGGTCAAAAAAAGACCTCGATAAAATTGAATGTGGCTCCAGCAAGCAATATTTAAAAGAATGTCCGTTAGAATCGCTGCCGATTGCTCAATTGTTGCCATTACCAAAATCTTTACTGCTGAAGGTCTCCACCTCAATATCAAAGATGCTCACAAAAAAATTGCTGAATTTATGCTCAAAACTGGCGCTGACCCAGCTTCTAATCATGTTGCTATCGAACTTGTTTCTCTATTCCTCGGTACTCTCAAGAGATCAATCTACTGTGAAGTATATGAGTTAGATAAACAAGATCTTACTTCTACCATTTTGGGTTTCGGTCCAATCTGTAGAAATGCTCACATGATTTTGTTCACTGGTGCTGCTTGCGGTAGAGGTCACTACATCGCTGTTGAAAGAGAGTTGTATGTTCAGAGAAAAGATATTATGAGTGTTCATGGTCCACAATTTGGTAGAAAGATTGAGTTGCAAAACCCTGAACAGACTTTCAAGAAGTATGGATTGGCTCCACCACTTTATGCTAGTTTTGATCCTGGTTACATTGGATTTGATCTTGAAACT
>Ga0302211_10000185_pt1 | contig 25147 bp, 31 predicted proteins | sample II_Fen_E3_3_FD_200234 | JGI IMG/M metagenome (GOLD analysis project Ga0302211, IMG submission 200234) | Peat permafrost microbial communities from Stordalen Mire near Abisko, Sweden - II_Fen_E3_3 | ecosystem: Environmental > Terrestrial > Soil > Wetlands > Permafrost | place: Sweden: Abisko... | reverse complement strand
CTGGAACTTTTACAGGAATAGGTGTTGCTGTTTTTACTATAAAACTTTCAGATTTGGCATCTAACGCAGGTGCTACTGCTGGTTTTCCTAATGACACTTTTACTTGGAAAGAACAAAAGTATGAAGGCGATGGGTCTACTTTAGATAACGCTGCTTCTGGAACTTTAAGTATAACTGGTGATTATCAATTATTAGCAGAAGGAATTCAAATTAAATTTTCTGCTTTAACTGGCCATAGTATCGGTCAAACTTGGGAAATTAGAGTTTTTGACGGTTCTCCTTGGACTTCCGATTGCAAATTGACAAATAGAGCTTATGTAGTGGTCACAATGGAGAAAAACGATACAATTTTTCCAAACGGATTGCCCAACGTAAAAGCTTTAATTTTGGGTAATAACAAAATTTATAATCCTCGCACAGAACTTACCAATTATAGTAATAATTGGGCTTTATGTGTAAATAACTATTTAACCTCTAAATTTGGTTTGAATGCTGTTTATGAAGAAGATATAAATGAAACGGTTTTAATAGCTGCTGCAAATATTTGCGATGAAGATGTTTTGTCAGCAAACGGCGCTACTCAAAAAAGATATCCTATTAATGGATCGTTCACAGTAGATAAAACACCTACTGCAATAATGAATGAAATTTTTGCAACTGCTTATGGGGCTATTACTTGGACTCAAGGGCAATACAGAATATTGCCAGCCGCTTATTACGCCCCTGATTTAACTTTTTATGGAATGAATTCTTCAATTGTGGGTCTTACTGATTCGGATTTAAGAGGTTCTATTAAAGTAAGACCTTTGTCGAGCATGAAGGACAAATTTAATACTGTCAAAGGAACTTTCGTTTCTACTGAAACTTGGCAAACTATAGATTTTCCTAAAGTCACAAATGCTTTATATTTAGAAGAAGACGGAGGGATTGAAATTGTAAAAGATATTCAACTCTCTTATGTTACCGATGCTGGTATGGCTCAACGCATTGCTAAAATAGTATTGGAAAAAAGCAGACAAAGCATTGCTGTTGATTTTCCTGCAAAATGGTCTGCTTTTCCTTTAGCGGTTGGTGATAATGTTCCAATTACTATAAACTACTTAGGATGGGCCCAAAAAATATTTACAGTTAGAGATTGGAAAATGAACCCGGAGGGCGGCATTGATTTGCAACTTCAAGAAGATGCAATAGGTTGCTATGCTTGGAATAGTGGGGAAGAAACAACTGTAGATTTAGCTCCTAACACAATATTACCAGACGCTAGAATTGTCAGTAAACCAATACAATTAGCGAGCAACTATCGAAGATATGACACTAATTCAAATACAAACACAAGAATGGATTTGTATATAACTTGGTCTGCCGGAGATGGAAGAGCTGTTAAATATCAAGTCCAATATGAAGAACCGTCTGCCGCTATTTGGTTAAGCATACCGGATACAAGTGACACGGTTGCAACTGTTAATAATTTGCTTGAAGGTACTTATAATATTAGAGTTCGGGCAATTAGTGCATTAGGCGTAATGTCAGATTGGGTCACTACAAGTTGTTATGTTCCTCTGCCTGATTTTGTTATACCTGATATAACTGGTTTGGAAATATTTGGGCAAGGAAACATTACTGAATTTGTGGGCAAAGATATTAAATTGGATTGGCGTAAAGTATCTCCTAGAGTTAGCAGCACTGTTGACAGTACGGCTTCTGTCAATCAAAATAATTCTTGGTTTAGATATTATGAATTAAAAGTATTTACTGAAAATGATGTTTTGCTTAGAACTGAATATTTAGCTACTGAAAGCTATAATTATGACTATGAAAAAAATTACGCCGACAATTCAGGATTGCCAAAAAGAAATGTTAAGTTTGAATTAAGAGCGGTTTCTACTTGGGGCGAAGTATCGGCAAATCCTGCTAAGTTGGAAGTTAACAATCCCCCTGTTGCAAAACTTACAGGAATTGTTTTAACTGGCGGGGTAAACATTTTTTCAGTAGCTTTGCCCGTTCCGCTCGATTCTGATTTTGCCGGTTTCATCGTTTGCGCATCGCAGACGAGCGGATTTACGCCAGGAACGTCTAACCAGATCAACACAGGGGGTAGTGAGGCTCAGGTTACAAAGACAGCAGCTACGGTCGGTGTGTGGTATGTTCGGGCAGCGGCTTATGACTCGTTTGGTTCTGACGGGGCTATTTATTCTGATGAATACTCTGTAACGGTAAACAGCTTTAGTATTGATGCAGGTAATTTAGACGCTGCTCAAAGAGTAGATTTTTATATTAGAAACTCTAACTTTTATTTTGCAACCGCAACTTTAAATTGGTCTGATGGTTATATAGATCGTGCGGATAAAACCTATACTTTAGCTGCTGGAACTTTAGCAACAGCTAGTGCTTGCTATATAATTGCAACTTTAAACGATAGTACCAATATTGCTACTTTGAGTAAATCTATTGCTGGAACTGGTTTACCCACATTAACGGATTTACAAGTAATTATAGCAATTACATCAGATTGGGCAACAGGGCAAGGAAATTATATATGCTTTGTTAGACAAGCTAACTCTGCATCTTTCGAAGGAGCTTTAATACGTGACGCGACTATAACTGATGCTAAAATAACTGGAACTTTATCAGCTAACAAAATAACAAGTCTTAATGGAAGTACTTCTATAACCGGTGAAGGTGTTACCTTAATTGATATAAACAACACGTCAACTTCAGCTTCAAGTGCAGCAAGTAGTGCTGCTAGTGCTGCTAGTGCTGCTCAATCTACTGCAAACGGTGCTGCTAATTCAGCTTCTACTGCCAATAGTTTGCTTGCCGATATTGCATCGGATTCTAAATTAACGCCTAATGAAAAAATAGCAGTTAAAAAAGAGTATGACTCAATTGTTGCTGAAAACGATTTAATTTTAATGCAAGCTGATAATTATTCCATAAGTAGCAGTTCTTTTACAACCGCTTATGATAATTTATTTTCGTATATTGGTGCTTTACTAGCCAATATGGCAATAACCGAAAATATAGTAGGGTCTAATTTTAGAAATTATTTTACTAATTATTATACAGCGAGAACAGAACTGTTGCAAGCAATTGCTGATAAAACTGCGACGTTGGCGTCTTGGGCTGGAGTGTCTGGTATTCCAGGCCGTTTTAACGATGCCCCTGTGGGTGCTGGTTTATCCTTGACAAGTACCTATATGGGCTACTATAATGGCAGCGCCTGGAAAACTTATATGGATTCTTCTGGTAATTTTGCCTTAGCTGGAAGTGGGACGCATGCTCTTAGTTGGGATGGAAGTACTTTAAATATAAGAGGAAATTTAAATGCAGGAGATATAACAGCAGGTAATTTATCAGTTGAGAGAATTACAGCAGGAAATATAACTAACCCAACTACTGCTTACACTCCAGATACGAAAACGGTTAGTGATTCGGATCAAGTTGTGCAATCTGTTTCTATTACAACCGTAGGGGCTTCTGTTTTTATTACTAGTTATTGGGAATTAAATGCTATTACAAATGTGCCAAATACTTTTACTTATTATATAAAACGAGATTCGACTACAATTCTTACTGTAATTGGTTCAGATGCAGTATACGGGCAATCTTGTTCGCTTTTAGATACTCCTTCTGCTGGAACTCATACGTATAGTGTAGTTTTACAAACAAGCGGAGGAACCAAGCAAGTCAGAACTAGAACTTTATCAGCAGTTGAATTTAGAAAATAAATTAGAATAAACCGTTTAAGCCTACGGTAAAGTTTTTGCCAACAACATAAATTTCAAGACCTATTCCAGCAGTTTGCCAGCTTTCTCGCCATACTTTGGGCAAAGCGTAAGAAACAACGGGATGCAACAGCAACGTAGAAGCAAAGTATAAATTAACTTTAGTTTGAGAGGGGTGATCTCCTAAAATAAAATTACTTTCTTCTATTTTATAAGCCGTGCAAGTTGTTCCGTTTGAATTTGAAATTGTTTTAGTATATTTCCAATTTTGTTTAGCTTGATGCAAAGTTTGTCCCCAATCAAGTATGTGCAAAATGCTATACGTTACTTGCAAAGCTGTGTTTGTGTTGGTCCATTCATCAAAAGCAAAAGAATTCGAAGCACAAAACAAGCAACAAATAACAATTAACTTTTTCATTTTTTGTTTCTCCTTTAAAACGTTTATAACAATTTTAAATCCATTTGTCAAGGATTAAATAAATGGCCCAATATAAAACAGGAACGGCGTCAGTTTCAAATGGATTAAATGAAGTGAACGGGGCTTCTACTTTATGGCTTGCTAACGCCATTGTGGGCAATTCGTTTAAATTTCAAGGTGAAAATGCAATTTATCATATAATTTCAGTTGATTCAAATACACAGTTGCATATTTCTCCAAACTATGCAGGAACTTCTAAAACAGCAGCCGTTTATATTATAGCAAGAGATTTTACTTCTTCAGGTCTTTATGAGATTTCAAATAACGATGTCGATTGGGCTTATTTTAGTACATTAAACGCTCGAAAAATAGATACATCTTTAGCTATTAACGCCGACGGTTATATTCCAAAAGGTGATTGGAATGCTTATAGTAACATACCTACAATAGTAGCGGCTAGTTCTGCTAACAACGGATGGCAATATATAGTTTCAGTTTCAGGAACTACTACCGTAGATGGAATTTCAAGTTGGAAAGCCGGGGATAAACTAATAAGCAATGGTTCTTATTGGTTCAAGATTTCAGTGCCTTACGATAGCGGGTATCCGACCCCATTAACCATGTATCAGACATTTGGCTTCGCCATGTTCTCCGACCCCATAGATCAATCGGCAATAGATGCGGCGATCAGCAGCGGGGTTCCCGCCGGGGCGATCAGAATACTTACACTGAGCAGCACTGCATCCCCATCCGGGGCCATACAAGGGGTTTCGGTATCGGCATCAGCCAACAGCATCAATGCGGCTTCGGTACCGTTTGGAGCCGTAACGGGCATTTCGGTGTCCACCTCGGCCGGGAACGTGGGCGGTGTCGGGGCCATCTCCGGGAACGGCCTCGGCATAGCATCGGGAACGGTTGTATCAACTTCCACAGCAGATGTTGCCGGGGTCGGAGTCGCCCCCTCTATAGGATCGGCGAGTGTTGCTGGAGTTTCCGTTTTGACCTCAGTCAACAATGTGAGTGGGAGTGCAGTAATTCCTGAGGGTGCGGCGGTTATTGTCGGGGTATCTGTTTCAGCATCGGTCAACGGTATAGGCCCAGGTCCTTGGAGTGCGTACACATTGGCTAATGGAGGCGCATTATCTTCAGATTATCCATATAACGGTTGGCCTACGTTGAAAGTGCCTGGATATGGCACCGATGATACCACTTGGAAACCAATGGCTTCACGAAACTTTAATGCCCCTTCATCTGGTTCATTTGTATTATCCACTCGGTTTTTTATGAATGCTTATCCTGATGTTGAGACAGAAGTAATGCTATGCACATTAAAAAGTGGATCTGCTGAAAATGCCGGTGGTTCGTTCTATACATACGTATCGTATGTTCATACGGCTGCGGCCCATCGCATTTTTTACTATTCTGGTAGTTGGGTATCAGGCAGCATATGTAATACAGGTCCGTACTCTTCAAATTTGGTTGATATAGGCCATTGGTATAGAATGGAAATTACTATTACTATCGGTGGCACCATGGATCTTAAACTATATAACGATGTTGGTACCCAGATAGGGCAAGCCGGTGGTGCCACACCTCTTACATCTATAACTGCGGGCCTCAGTCTATACCACACCATTCTACGTAGAGGCGGTGCTGCTACAGATGCAATATATATAGCCGACCCGTCTATAGCATAAGAGCGATAATGGCAAACTATACGTTACAGACATATGCGGCAGCTAATGGATATACGTACGATGCGAGCGATGCGACGATATTGCTTAGGGCAGCCGTATCCGATGTGTCTGTGGATACATTGACTATCAATGAAAATATTTATATTGGCGGAGCAGATGGGACTAAATCCGGTGCAGTTACTGTCACTATTAATAACCCGAACCTCGTTCTTACCGGTACTGCATGGATTCAACCGCTCCCCTCATCAGTATTAAATCAATGGCATCAGCCCTGGCACATAAACATCGTGGCCATGAAAGAATTCAGGAACCTGACGTTCTCCAAGCTGGTTCCTATGATCTCTTCCAACTGTAATGCCGGTGCAATGCTGTGGGATGGCCTGACCTTCCTCTATAATGGCATCCGTTTCTACCCGGACGACATGGTCAATGGGGTCGGATACAAGCATCTCGGCAATTACCAAGGCACGTTGTTTCGAAACATCACGTTCTGCACCGATGGACACAAGTTTTCTGAGTTAAATTGTGCATTTCAAGGATTCATAGACACAGTTACGATCAGGGGTTGCAAATACCTTTGTCCGAGTAGCGCCGCTACCCCGTCCCCATCCCCCTACGATGCGATCCTGCCTGCTGGATGGCCTCCCAAGGCTCCCATGTTGGACGCCTACTCAAACGTGTTTGTACCCTATACTTTGGATATTCAAGATTGGCGCTGCTTCTGGGCAGGCGGCGGCAACAATGTGGTGATCGAGGATTGCGAGTTCCATCTGTGGGGCATGTACGGCATGATCAAGATGTACCAGACTGCCTCTCAGTTATCTCAGCTTGCCGGGGTGTCGGGCAGTTACGAGAATATAACGGTACGGCGCAACAAGTTTTATGAATTGGGCCAACAGGAGTGCATCTCATACGACGCCTTTGATAACGTCATAGCGTTCAAAGGCACCGTGCAGAGCGTGGACGGAAACAGCATCACCTTTACCAATGTGGCGGCAGCACCCAATAGCGAGATAACGAAACTGACCTGTCTGACGTACATGGGCAAGACCGGCGGTTCAGCTGGGCATTACTATAAGATACTTGGCCCCGATAGTCTCTCGTCCACGACTATGACGCTGTCTGCATATAGGGAGGATCTGGATGCCATAAAGGTGGGAGATACGTTCGTGGCCATGAAGGTCGCGGTAAATTGGTATATCTACGACAACGACTTCTATCACACGGAGGCTTGCCGGTGCTACGGGACCTTTATTGGCACTCCCGTAGCCGCTCAGGCTTCAGGCAGTTCCGCCGGCTGGCAGGTGTTCAACAATAGGTATCACGATGTCCGCGTACCGTTCAACGATTACACCTACTCCGACAGTGCTGGTTCCGCCAGCGGCATAACGATGGGGAACCTGTTCGAGAACAACTGGATGACGGGATACCGGCAGTTCGGCTGGCAGGTGCTGCTCGGTGGCCGTTATAACCAATATGATTCGGCGGATGTCGGCGTGCGGAACATCGGCGGCATCTGCCGGAACAATATTGGTGAAAACTGGGTATATACCGCCATTAGCGAGGTTATCGCCGGTCCCGGAGTCAACGGGCCATTCGGCGAATACCCTACACCGGCAGGCGCCAGTGTTCCGATCACGTTCGGCTACGGCCTGGCCGATGTGACAAACTTCACCGATCAGGGCAACGTAATTGATACCCGTCCCGATATATCGGGAATACCGACGGGATATCGAAATATTAAAAATCATTTTGACAACCTCGGCAGAAACACCTACCGCGATCAGGTCGCCGATCCTGCGCCGGTGCTGCTGCATATCGATTCGGATGTTTACTATGCGACCGCAGGTAGCTGCTCGATCTATGGTTATTGCACCGTTGGGGCGTCGATCTCGGTTAGCAGCGATGGGGGTGCAATAGTTTCATCGGTGGTATTTAACGCCGCCCACAATGTTTTTGCATTCACCGTCACGGGCGTCACCTTAAACCAGAACATAACCATAACGTGCAGCGCTGCCAACGCAAAACCCCTGTCGAAAACGGCTCTTTTGTCCACCACCACGGCCTCCGCTGAAACACTCAGCGTGCCTACCAACGCCCCGGATATATCGGCCATACCCGGCACGGGCACCGGAAGTGTTTCGAGCGTTTCAGCCCAAACGTCTGTCGCTAATATTATTGGGATAGCAGCAAACCCCGCGATATGCACAGGAGTTTATGTCGATACGAGTGTCGGCCAAATTACGGGAGCGGGAGTAGTAAACACCACTGCTCACCAGATTCGAGCGCCCAACGGAAGTTTTTTTGAAATTCGGGATTTATCGGGCAATGTCTACATACTACGCAGTTTATAAGGAGCCACATCATGGCATATGTACCAGGAATTACCAGGTATCAGAAAAAGAAATGGATGGATGAAATTAGTGCAAAAATCACGGCCGGATCTCTCAAAGCTGCAATATATTCGACCACGACGGCTCTGGACGCGGCCACAGATCCCACAACACCACTGGCGTACACTACCACTGGGGAACTCACCTCCACCGGGACCGGTTACGCCGCCGGAGGTTATGTCCTGGCGACTCCGGCCAGATCATCGACCTTTGCTGCCAATGCCGAGACGTTGGATTTCGCAGACATCACCACTGGGGCGGGAACGATAGCAACTGGAACCTATGCAATGACCATCTACGATACTACAGACTCCAACCGCATCCTGGCGATATGCACAGTCACGGTTTCCGTGGCATCGTCGAGCACGGCGATGGTATTCAGTATCCCCTCTGATTGCATGAAGATTGCGTAATTTGGTCGGTAGCTAGCCCGACTTAATAGATTAAAGGGCAGTGTAAAAGCTGCCCTTTTTATTTTAGGAACATTATGAAATGTTTTGCGCAAAGAGATGCTTTTACGTGTCCTTTAGAAACAAATGAAACTAGCGCAGGCTATGGTTGTGGAGTCACTTCAGAAGAATGTACTAGAACAGGCTACGACTTAATTACCTTATCTACTAAATACGCAGATGCTAGAAGAACTTCTGCTGTTTCTCCTTCTTCAAATATCCTATTTCATATAAAATCTCTTCGGCTTCTGTTATATATCTATTATAGTCTATGTCTTCAGGAAAAGAAGTAGGTAAGTCCTGGCATGGCTTTGCACCATCCGTTTTAGGTACTTTATTACCGTTTGCTACTCTGCAAATACAACCTTTTATATTTTTAGCATAGTAAAATCTTACCGTTTTTCCTAAATAAATACCGTCTTTTTCTCCGCCTCCTGTAACTTTAATAAGAGAAACAAATCGTCTTATATCTTTGCAAGACTTAATTGTTTGCTCAATAGGTATGTTTTTAGTAAGCAACACTTGCACTGCATCGGAACAAATTAAAGTTTCAGGATTCTTAGATAGCCTACTATTCAAAGCCGATCCTACTTCAGAATAACAACCTTTTACTTTACAAGTATTATCTTCTTTGACTATTATAAAATTGTTTACATCTCTTGAATAGACTGCTTTGTAACGTGTTTCTTCGGTAACGAAGCCTGTAGTTTTTTCCCATTCAGAAATTAATATATTCAGATTTTCATATCTATCGCTTGGGCATTTAATAATTATACCGTCTGTATTACCTGAAACTACAGGTATGCCAGCAAGTTCTATCGCTTCGATTAACATTAACAAACACAATTGACCTGAAATTGTAACTTGAAGCATTAAGTCAGGTGAATAAAGTGAAGACCATTTGCTTCCGAGTTTACCGAAGGAACCGTTGATCGTCAGCTTAAGCGCATTCATTTCAACAGTTTGTTGTCGAAGTTCTTTTTTAAGTTCTTTTATTTTGTTTTCGATTTCGGAACGATTCATTGCAAATTCTGTCAACATCTTTTCGTACTTTTCTATCTCAGATTTTATCTTTCTTACCCTGGCTTTTGCCGCAAGTCTTCTCTGAACAATACTTTCGTATACCTTTAAAAAGTTTTCTCCTAAATGTTTTGGATATAAACGCTGATTAAGTATGATTGAAGGATAATAACTAGCAACATCTCTGTCAATTAGTAGTGTATTTTCATCTGCTATTTGTGAAGAACATTCTTCTGTTGAATGCAAGCCACCTATTCCCATACGATAAACAGAACTACCAATTTGGATAGCTTTAAGTTGCTCAAATTCAGCAGGTTCTAAAACTTGTCCATTGTCTGCAATAACGAAATCGGCATTACGAACAATATCAAGCATACGCTGAAGTATTGGAGTTTTGTATTGCACAAATTCTGGAACTTGATACTTATATACTGTTCCAGCTTCAATTGTTGGACGCTTTGACCAATACCCGTTTATTTCCTTAATTTCCCCACAAAGAATAGCTTCGGCTACTTGGGCATCCGATTTTGAACGAAGGTCTTGCTTGTATTGTTGTGAAAGCTGTTCCCGAAGCTCCAATTGTGGGGAAAGCTCTCTGAGCAGCAAATCTGTGTCTTCAAGATCGACAAAATTGTAATTAAGCACCTCGGCGCACTGTGAGGCCCTCAGAGCCGTTTCCGGGGAAAAGGGTAGTTCCTGTAAGCGCGGTGCGTGAAGACGCCCAGCATAAGCCTTGAGCGAAGCTGAAAGGGGGGCCACTTCAATTAAGTCTATGTGATTAATGCTACCCATTTTAAAATGATATGCTTTTTCAACATCCGAAGGACGCCAGTTCTCTTTAATTATAAAGTTTGCTACATTTTTAAGTGTTTCTGTCGAAACTCCTTGAAGTGAGAGCCAAATAATAGGCATGTCAAAAGAAATGCTATTGTAACCAACCACACAAAAATTATGTAAAACCCATAGTAGCTTATTGCAATCAAAATCCAATGATTCGGTACGCTCAAAGTAGACAATCCGTTTAGTATAAAAACACCTAAAGCTAACCACAAAGTAATTAGAGTACACTTCAGAGTCAAATACAAGAATACCTCCTTTTGCAGCGTAAAGTTGATCGTCTGTAAACAGTTCGAAAGGCACAGGTTCGCGTTGCAGCGCAACCGTTTCAGTTCGATTGCGCTGCTTACGTTTTATTGGGGAGTTTGGGATAGAAAAAAACTTAACAGTTTTTTTGATATCAGCTTCTGCAAAAGCATGTCTTAATTTTAATTCCTCTACTATAATTTTGTCTTCAATATTTTGCCATTTAGCTTGAGCCTTTTCTAAATCATTCATGCCACTACGCTCACCTCTGTTATATCGTCTAAACGTTGTCTCATAAAATCCATATCGTTTTTAAGCTTTACTATATCGTTACGAAGTTCTCCGCAATAAACTGGATTATAAATAACATCATTAAGATAATCTTCTATGTCTGAAACTGCTTCGCTTAAAACATCGCTTATCATTTACTTACCCCAGCCAGCGCCCCACGAACGCCAGCGCCATAAAAGTACATAACGTTATGTGAATAAAAGTCAACAGTTTGAATGCAATGTTCAATGCGTTTTAAACGTTTAATATTAAACGCAGGACCATGTTTAATTCCAGGAACTTCACAAACAGCACCTTCAATTTTATCTCTATGAGATTGCAAAGCACCGTCTACAAAATAAACGCATTTTTCAGTATCTTTACCTTCACTAAATGGTTCTATGTTTTTTAATGCTTCATAAAAACCTTCAGGTAATGGTTCAGGCTTACAGTCCTTATTCAAAATCAAACTAACGTCCGGCCATGATTCTTCGTATAGTTGCGTTTTTATCCAAGAATCATCTTCAAACCAAAAGGTGCAACTATTACCAGAATATCCAAAAGCTTTCAAAGACTTTTTAGTATTCATAATTGCAGAAACAAATGTCTTAGGAATGGTCATTGTGGGTAAATCAATACCGTGCCAAAACTCAAGCATAACTGCCGAATCTGTAGCAATCATTGAATTAGCTTGAAGCAGCAAAGAGGTTTCAACAATCTTTTTCTTATCGTTGTCTACTGTGAAGCCAGAAATCATCTCGAAACCGATCTTCAGGCTGTCGGAAATGGGCCAGGAAGCGGGATCAGGTTCGAGGGCTGGCATACCCTCATGCCAGCAGGGTACAAAGCAGGAGAACGCCCCGGATTTGATCGAGAGACGACCTTCCAGTTCGGTAATTGACACGTCTTTTGTTGTGCGTTCCAAAGCCGCTATGAGTTTGTAAGTATGAGGTGCTATTTCAAGAGTTTCTTCGATCTTGCAACCGGCTGTAAGAATACCATCATAAGCCATCGCCATTCCATTATGCAAGATACAATGATTTTTCCAAGGAGAATCAGTTTCAGTTTTTAATTGTGCTATTGATATAAAATGTAATGCTGCAAGCAATCCTTCGGACGTTTTAGATTTAGTTGATTTTTTAGCCATTGTTTGTTCCTTGCATTTAGGATTTTTACAAACATAAACTCCAACAACTTCTTCAGGATAAGCTTCGCAGTTAAATTTGAAGCAATGCAAACTATTATCTATTGCAACAGATTCGTATAAATTATTCATACGTTAAAACGGCACATTAATTTCGTCCCATTTTTCACAGCCTTTGGCAATAACTTTAGCAGGAGGTCTTGCTTGATACAAATTACAGGCTTCTCTGCTTTCATTAAATCTGCTACAATTTAAGCACGAACGTAAGTTATTGTCAAGAACTTTAATTATTGTTTCAGTAATTACTTTTGCAATTTCATTTAAGGCTTCGGAACGGGTTTGCATTACTCCCCTCCTTGATTTTCCCATTCATTTCTATAAATAATAATACTTTCTTCTAATGTTGAATTAATTTTGCATAAATAAAATGCAGCTAAACGTCCATCATCAAATTTATGTTTTCTAAAAGGACAAATATAAACACTTCTTTTAAAAGGTTTCTTAGTTAAATCAAAATCACTAATCGGTTTTATTTGAATCCAATCGCCGTTTTCATCTTTGATACTTAACTTAATATTAGTCCCTTTCATTACTCATTACTCGTTTTGATATTATAATTATTACCATATTTAGCTTTAAGTTTTTCTAGCATTTTAGGACTTACCATTAAACAATCGTCCGGTATATAATTATTAGCAATTATTTTAATACCTAAAAATGTTTTGCATTCTTCTTTTATAGATAGTTTCACCACTCTACCCCCATAATTTCAGGATACTTTAAATCAACACGAACTTTAATACTTTTAGGACAACGCAATTGACTTGTAATAAGTAAAGCTTCATCTATAGTTACAGGAGGTTCGCTATTGTGTCTTTGCCTCCACCAGTTTACTGCACGAGTTCTTGCAAATCCTTTATGTTCTAAGCAAATATATTCGGTAAATCTTTGTAGCCCACAATAATAAGATACTTTTATAGTTGGAACAGAACCTATTTTAACGTGTTTATGATAAATAACTTTGCTAACATTTATTGTTTGTATATCTTGTAAATCGCCTCTTATTAATTCGTCAGTTCCAGCAGTTTTAGTTATTTTAGTTTTAAATATAAACTCTGCTCCGCAACCTTCATTTGTGGGGAAAGGTTTACCTCCACACCATCTCGCACTAGCATGTTGGTATACTCCGCAAACTTCACAAATTTTAACAGGAGCGTCACCTACTTTTTCACCTTTCTTTCTAGGTATAATAGGATCGTTAATAGGACCGATTCGTTTAGTATTGCCTGCAAAGTCCATTACCAACGCATTTTGTTTTATATACTCAAAACCTTTAATATATTGCTGAGGATTAGTAAAATCGTAAGGTCTGGTCAGTCTTCCCAACATTTGCACCCATTTGCCAGGAGACATTGTTGATCTGAGCATTATACAAAAATCAATAGGTGGAAAGTCATAGCCGGTTGTAAACTTTTCATTACCGCAAATAGCCCTAAGTTCACCACACTCAAACGCTGCAAATCTTTTATCACATTCAGCTTTTGTTAGTTTTGAATGTATTGCTGCTGCCGGTATTCCAAAACTTTGAAGTATTTCAGCAGCATGCTCACTTGTTTTAATTCCTGAACAAAACACCATCCAGCAATTACGATTGTAACCATACTGGATAGCTTCTTTCAAAGCTTCGTATATAACTTTTTCAGTAGCGTCGTCAAGCTGTTTTGTAGCAAAGTCACCTTTTAACAATTTAACATTACTTACATCTATTTCAACGTTAGTACGTTTTGGAATTAAAGGAGAAAGATAACCTTCGGCTATGAAACGATTAAAGCAATCTACTTTTGTAAGATCAATTACTATATCGTCAAATAAATCTCCATCTGTAAGCAAACCTTGGCCTAAACGATAAGGTGTTGCCGAAGTTCCAATTACTTTTAAATTAGGATTTATTTCTGTAAGTCCTGCTATAATCTTTCTATACATTGTGTCTTCATCAGGTGAAACCAAATGCACTTCGTCAACAATAACTATATCTCTAAAGCCAAATAGTTCTATGCTATTTACAACAGAAGCAACGCCTCCTACAATTATAGAGTTTGCAATATCTCTCGAATTAAGACCTGCTGAAAACAAACCTACAGGTGCTTCAGGCCACATTGATTTAATTGCTTTATAATCTTGGGTAAGAATCTTTTCAACATGAGAAAGAACAATAAAACGTTGCAAGGGCCATCTCTGAAATACCTTGTAAATAAAACCAGCAATTACAAGACTCTTTCCCGTACCTGTGGGTAAAGCCGCGATTACGTTGCCATTGTTTCCTTGATTATAATAATCAAAGATTGCTTGTATCGTTTCTTCTTGATAATCTCTAAGCTGTAACTCTTGATGAACTTTCAAACTCATAAACAATAAGTCTCCACTTTAGCAGCTTTACCACGTCGAACCATATCGGCAGTACCTGCACCACCTGGAAACGCTAAAATCATATCAGGACGGGCAAATTCAAGCATCCATTGGTTACGAATTGGACCCGCTTTGTTATCGTATAAATCCCAATTTGCATCACATTGAAAACACGCAATTCCGTATAACTTAGCCCATTTCTTACTAAGCAAATCAGCACCTTTAGCACCGCCTTGAATGATGCAAATTGATCCGAAGTCTAACAAGGCTCTGTCGAGAACTGCGAATAGAAAAGCTTCGTTGTTATATGTTCTGCCGCCGCAAACTAGGATTCGTTTCATAACTTATTCAACGCTTCAAGTTCACAAGTAATTGTATATTCTTTCATGCTTCGACAACCGCTGTGACAACAAATACTGCCGCCATGACCTATTATTTCACCGCAACAGCAAATTTCATCGTCATATTTGCGATATTTCCAATTAAGATAAGGAACTTTAAAATCAATTATAAAAACGCACATTGGCAGAGGAAGTATATAAATAAGCTTCTTTTTAGTATCTATAAAAATACCAATCCAAAGATCAAACCATATAAATTTAAAGTTCCATTTCATATAATACTCTCCCATTCAGGGCAAGCTACAAAAATAGCTTCTTTGCTAGGAACAATAGCTTGCCAATGTTCACAAAACCAAGCGGCATCTTCTACGGGTTTACATCTTTTGCAAGAACGACAATTAACTAAAGGTTTTGCGTTGCTGTAGCAAACATCTTTTGCGTCGCACCATGAGCATTCAAAATAAGCAGGTGAACAGCTAACCCCGTTCGGTGGTTCTTGACTAAAAATAATCATTTCTGCTTTGCGCTCTAAATCTGCACCTAAATTGTGATCTAATTCAAGAACTTCAATATGCAAATCGTCATCATTTTTATTTACAGCCATGTAGATACTATATTTAAGACCTAGCTTGTAACCATAAATACTTTGTTGCGAAAAATGTTGAGGTGCTTTAGCTTTGCAACCTTTTTCTTTTAGTTCTATAAAACCTTTGCCAGTTCCTTTAGTCTTGAATTCGCAAAGAACTTTACCAAAATCTTCACGTTCCGCCATACCGTCAATTGAACCTCCAAAATGACCCTTGCAAGCCGAAATGCGGATTTGCATTTTACCTTTATCGGTTTCGCCTCTAGCAATAGCTTCTTCATCAAAAAGAATAACTTTAAAACCAACACTTTCAAGATACCCACAAAAGCGAGGTTCTTCAAAATGTCCTCTTTGAAATAAACGTTGCTGTCTGCCGTCATGATGTTTATGAAAAGTCCATCTAAACTTAAGCCATAAATACTTGCTGCAATTATGGCCTATTTCGGACGAGCCTAAGTGACTTCTAGGCCCATCGTCATATTTATCGGCGCAATATTTGTCTATTTCATTTTTAAGTTGTTTGGAAAGTTTGGCTAAAGTGCCAGGGTATTTAAGGTCTATCATAAAAGCCTTTCTAAAATTTTATATCGGCAGCAACTTCAATTGAAGTAATAGTTTTAAAAAGTTGTTCGTTCCATTTTATTTTAATTGCTAAATAAGGAACATTTCTTAAGATATACTTATAAGACCAATAATTAAGTTCTTGCACTAACATTTCATCAGCCGTTGTTTGATTTCCAGAATATACAGCGCAATAAACATTAGGAATATCATTTATAGAAATATTACAAAATTTTATATTAGTGATGTTTTTAACAGGAAAATTTACTTTAGGAAAGGCAAAAGCCGCTATTAAATAATCGTCAGAATCTATTTTAGGCCCGGCTATAAAAATTGCAGTTTTAGTAACCTTCATTATTTTGTCCTTTCTAATATTTAGTTACTCAATAAACGGCGCTATTTCTAACGCCGTTCGTTCAACAACTAAATATTATTTAGCCCAACTAGGTTTTGCAACTTCGCCGCCTGTTGCCGGTGCACTACCCCAAGGAGTCTGCCCCGTAGGTGCTTCAGGCTGCACAGGAGCGCTCCACGGTGCGGTAGGGGTGTTTGCAGCAGGAGGTGTAGGGGGAACAGCAGGGGCAGAAGGTTGCACTGCCGTAGAGCTTCCTGCTTTGCCAGGATCGTTGCCGTTAATGTCCTTAACGCCTTTGACCTGAGTGAAGTTTTCCTTTCCTTCGCCGGTCTGAGAAACAACAACTGCCCGGAAGGGCTTGTTATGCAACAGCGAAGAGTCCGTAAGCTGCATAACTCCGGTTACATGACAAATAGCAGAAAGCTGTTTGTGGGCAATCTCTTGAGCTTTTTCATTTTTGTTGAAAATGTTAAGCCTATAAGCTCCTTCCATTCCGCGATGATCTCCGTCAATAATTTGAAGAGTAAGTTCAAGGAAACCGTCACCGTCTTTTGCAGCGGTTTGTTTCATTTCACTGGCTGTAATTACGACAGGCCAGCCGTTTGAATCTGAAACAGGCAGTTGCGAAGAAACTCCTGCCGGATCAACTTTACTTGCATCAAACATCATACCAATGTTAGCCATGCTCTTTAATCTCCTTTTAGTTAAAATAGCCCGTAGGCTTTTGATAATTGGTGCGAGTGGCAGGCATCGAACCTGCAAGGCTTAGAGCCGTGAGAGCTTAAATCTCATGTGTTTGCCAATTTCACCACACTCGCTTAAATTAACCGTTAGCTACAATCAAACCCCTTTCAATTTGTGACTTGCGTCTTGCAATTTCATTTGCTCCTGAAAAACGCGTACGAACAGGATTTGCATGCGGACCTTTTTTAGAAGTTTTACTTTTAGACACACCGTACATTCTTTTAGCATAAAGCATTGAAGCAGCTACTGCATTTAGCATTGCAAACATTTTGCCTGTCATTTTGCTCATTATAAACTATCCTTTCTCAATGGTCCGGTTCACAAACATTAACAACGTAATCAATAACGCCTTGAACCGTATCAATATTTTCAAAAGCATCTTCTTCAATTTTAATATCGAATTCTTCTTCGAGAGCGGTTTCAAGTTTCAAACAATCGAGAGAATCCATTCCTAAGTCACGAACAAGATTTGCTTCGTTGGTTACTTCATTACTTTCTACCACAAGAACATCTTCGATAATGTCTTTAACCTGCTGCTCAATTGTCATTTAATTATCCTTTCAGTCTTTATTAAAAACATCAACACCGCTAGATTTATGAATTGCGTCTGCTAGATAATTCCAAGATTGTTCTTTAGGTATTGAAATTTCTCCTTTCATTCCATAACGATTTTTAGCAACATAAGAAGGTGTTCTTTCGACTCCTAGAATTCGGCCTTTATTAGCGCTAATGCCTTGAGTAAATGTTTCGCTATTTTTTGAAATAAACAAAGGTTCATGAAGAAAGCCCACAATATCGGCCCATTGTGTTACCATTTCACGCTTGCCGCTGTTCTTGTTATTTTTAGGAGAATGAAGCAATAAATCCCAAGTATTATATTCTCCTGCCGTTGGATCAATAACTTTATTTGCAAAAGCATGACAAGTAAGAACAATGTTTATATTTGCATGAACTGCAAGCAAGTCACACTTTTTAATAAAGTCGTTCATCTTTTCATCTGCAAATTGATAAGCTTTGCCGTAACCTCCCAAGGCAGACTCCATTGTAACACCTTTAGGATTGCCTGTTTTCCATCCTGGGTCGCTTTCAATTACTGCGTTATGAATGAGCCTTTCAATTGCAGTTGCGCTATCAAAAATGAGCGTTTTAAATTGAAATTTACCTTTTTGTGCAGTAGCTATTATTTCATCAAGCAAGGCAATTACATTTTTGTATTCCACTAGCATTGGAGTTTTATTAACACTCATACCTTGATACCCAATTTCAAGCGGTATGAGCAAGGGGCGTGGAGCAGAGCAAGCAAAAGAAGTTTTGCCTATCCCTTCTACTCCTGCAATAACAACGCGAATTCCTTCTTGCGTTGCTGTAGTGTGAGTAATTTGAGAAAGAAGATTGCTCATAGCGACCCCGACTGCGACCGCGACCGCGACCGCGACTGCGACTGCGACCGCAACCACGACCCCGACCCCGACTGCAACCACGACCCCGACCGCGACCCCGACTGCGACTGCGACTGCGACCGCAACCACGACCCCGACCCCGACTGCAACCACGACCCCGACCGCGACCCCGACTGCGACTGCGACCGCAACCACGACCCCGACCGCGACCCCGACTGCGACTGCGACCGCAACCACGACCCCGACCCCGACTGCGACCGCGACTGCGACCTATCAAATCCTGTTCTTAGCATGCAAGCGTTCATTATTTTTGACTCCGTGGAGCTTTTTCAATAGTTATAGCGTCAATTATTGAACCTCTGCCTATAATCAAAGGTCTATCACCAGGGAAGGGTTCGACTTCTCCAAATTCAGCTTTTGCAATAGCATCAGCAAAACGCCCTGTATCTGCAATCCAAGCAGCTTCTTCAAGAACAAGTTCTTGTTCGGTAACTGCTATAAGTCTTCCGGTGTCAATCATAGTTACGGTACGAACACAATAAATTTTACCAATCTCAAAAGCAGTTTCAGTCTTTGCGACAGGCGAGTTGCCAAACATTGCAACAATTTGTTTAATCTCTCCTACTGTAAGATCGTCGATTTTCATTTTTATTTCCTTTCTTATTTTATTTAACTTTAATTACATTATACAGATTAGTTTTTATTTGTCAAGTTTTATTTCCTCAAGTCCGTGTTTAAATCCGTGAACCATTGACGATTGATAGTGAAAACCAATTATTTTAATTTGTTCAGAATCTAAACCATGAGTTTCAAGAACACATTTTAAATATTGCCAATGATCCGAAGCTAACTTTATAGCTTTATCGTTCATCGCCAGAACCTTTGATAACGTTTCTTTCTTTACGGTCTTTAAGTTTTGCATAATTATGTGTTGCAATTTCTTCAAGTGTTAGACCGGCCTGTCTTGCAACTTCCGAAACATACCAAAGAACGTCGCCTAATTCTTTTTTAAGTTCCAATTGTCGGGCAACGGTTATAAGACCATTATCGTCACGCATTGCTTTCTTTACTTTTTCGGCAACTTCACCAGCTTCACCAGCAAGACCTAAAGCAGGATAAACAATTGCATGACCGAGTACAGGATAAATTGCAGTTTCTTGAGCTAATCGTTGATAGTCATTAAGTTCCAAGTTCTACCTCCAAATCGTCTGTCACCGGGATTAAGTTCTTTACGTCTAATTCGTTTCGTTGTATCTTTACGTCTGCTTATTGCTGAACAATCCAAACCGCAACATTTTTGTTTCTTCCAAACTTTATCACTTTTGCCCAAAGGTCTATAAAATATTTCTTTACAAATTGGGCATACTTTATGTTTGCTTTTATGTACTTTGTTCATAGCAATTTTATATTCTCAGGATTGCGAATTAATCTCCAATGATCCGAAGGATTCAATAAATCTAATTGCGGATTAAATATTATATTATTAATCCTTTTCCAAGTAAACCAACAAATTGCTTGTAATTGATTGGGTATTAAACAAGCCTGTCTTGCAACAAATTTAAAATCCTTTTCAATAGTTTCATATTTCATTTTAAGAATTGCAACTTCTTTCATTGTTCTTCGCGTTCCACTCCAAACATTATGCATATGCCCGTCAATGGTTATATGCGATTTATCGTCAGGCTTGAGTATATTATGATAAAATGCAGTTATCTTTAAACCTTTAGTTTCAATTAAAAAATCTTTATTGCCAACAAAATATTCATAAGCTCTATCTCTGCAATGCTTATAAGTTGAACATTTAATTTTGTCAACAGAAATGTTAGTTTTAACGCCGTTTATTAGTGTAACGAGTGAACGCAAATTACCAACATAGTCATTATTGGGTGAAAGTGAAACAAAAGCTTGCACCGTTTGAACAAAACCTACATTATAAAAATCAGCAATTACTTTAAGTAATTCGTGATAATTTCGGTATGCTGCTTTTCCTTCAGTAAAATCAATAGCATCTGCTTGGGCCAAAACTTTTTTAATATTGCTTATACTCATACCGCTTCAGCATGATCCGGTTTAACCATATACCCAAGGCGAGTATATTTAGGTTTGAAGCCCAAATCAATATCCTCAATTGTAAGATTAGGAGACGCTGTGCCGTTAGACATTAAACGAACAAATCCGCTGCCGTAATTTGCATAAATAAAACCTTTTCTTTCATAAACTTTGCGTTGATTATAAACACCTTTAGTTTTAGTAATTACAACAGCATCGTCAATAATGTTAAAAAGCATTTTTAAGTTTCTCCTTTCAATTTGTGTAAGCCACAATCTCACAAAACAATTCAAGTGTCAAGGAATATTTTCTCGATTGACAAAAAAAGTTCCTCGGTGTATGTTGGTCCAAACCCAAAAGGAAGGACTTGCATGATTAACTCAAATTTACGCATAGTTACACTCGCTTTATTACGAAACAGACCTGCTCATATTAAGCTTTCGGATATTGAAAATCATACCTCATTGACAACAGACTGGCTCAAATCGTTTATGAAACGTGGCGATAATTGCGACTCCGGTTCGGATAAAATTGTCACGCTTTACGAATATCTGACGAAATCAAAAATTAAAATTTAAACATGCTTCAATATATTGGAGTTTAAATGTCATTCGATTTAATACCGAAAGAATTGCAAAGTCTTCCGCAATTTATTTGTTGGAAGTATGTGCAAGAACAAGGTAGTGAAAAACCTACTAAAGTACCAATAAATCCACATACAGGGCAATACGCAAGTCCCACAAATCCTGAGCATTGGGGTTCGTTCGAACTTGCTTGTTCCGTTGCCTACAAAGTTGACGGTATTGGTTTTGTTATAACTAAAGACGACCCTTTTTTATGTTTAGATTTCGATCCTACTAACGATCCTGAAATATTAAAACGACAAAATTTAATATATAACGCTTTCAATTCGTATTCCGAAATCTCGCCTTCTGGAAAAGGCTGTCATTTATGGATAAAAGCCAAAGTTCCAACAAATAGAAACAGAGCTTTAGTTGAAATTTATACAGCAGGTCATTATATGACTATGACGGGGAATGTTTGTAGAAACGAACCTGTTAAAGAATATCAAAGTCTAGCTTCTCAATTGTGGGAAGAAATGCAAACTAAAATAGTAAACGAAGGACAACATTTAGATAAAACTGAAACAATGTCTGACTATGATGTTTTAGTAGCAGCTTCAAGTGCTGTTAACGGTGAAAAGTTCATTGATATTTTTGAAGGACGTTGGGCTAAATACTTTCCGTTTGAAGCTGAAAAAGGAAAAAGTGATTGTAACGAGGCAGATCAAGCTTTATGCAATATGCTTGCATTTTATACGCAAAATCGTGAACAAATTAAACGTATATTTAGAACAAGTGTTTTAGGCCAAAGAACTAAAGCTAAACGTGAAGATTATTTTGAAAACCCTAAATGGGGAATGCTGAATAAAGCTTTCGATAAAATGCCGCTTGAGATCAACATGGACGAGTTAAGGAACAATCTTGAGCAGCAGCTTGCAGTTAAGAGGCAAGAGGCAGCAGTTAAGGGGGAAGTGCCAGCAGTTAAGAGGCAAAGCTTAGACGAAGCCCTAGAAGCCTCTAGCCCTATCGCTTGCATACATGTAACTTCTAATATATCTGAAAAACAGAATATAGAAAAATCTGAATATCTAAATATATCAAAATTTGAATATAACGTGCCTCCTGGCCTTGTTGGAGACATAGCAAAATTCATATACTCTGCTGCACCTCGTCCTGTACCTGAAATTGCTATCGCTGGCGCTATCGGTTTAATGTCTGGTATTTGTGGCAGATCATACAATATAAGCGGAACAGGTCTTAACACATACACTTTTTTACTTGCTAAAACTGGAAGGGGAAAGGAAGCTATGGGGCGGGGGATGAACAAGCTAATTGCTTGTGCTTCTAAAACTGTTCCTGCTGCTAATACTTTCATCGGGCCTAGTCGCATATCATCACCGCAAGCATTGGTAAAGTTTCTATCTAAAAGTTCTAACTCCTTTGTTTCTATACTTGGAGAGTTCGCCGATACTTTAAAGCGAATGTCAAATGATAGTAGAAACCCAATTCAACAAGATGTTCGTATTGCTATGCTGGACCTTTACAATAAATCAGGTCACGGTGACGTTTTAGGAAGTCTTATCTATTCAGATAAAGACAAAAATACTGACGTTTTTAACGCTCCTTCTTTTTCGGTAATAGGTGAAGCCACTCCTGAAAAGTTTTACGAACTACTTTCTAAATCTATGATTGATGAAGGTCTTTTGCCACGTTGCACAATTATTGAATATCATGGCAACCGAACCGAGTTAAATGAAGATCATGACAAAGCAACCCCTTCTCAACAGTTAATAGACCAATTCTCTTCACTATGCGCCTACTCGTTGCAGTTAAACAACGGAAATAATGTCAAGCTAGTTCAGTTAAGTGATGAAGCTAAAAAACTAATTGACGACTTTAATATAAGCTGCGATAAAAAAATAAATACTGGTGATAGTATTGCTAGTGAACTATGGTCCCGCGCTCATATCAAGGTGCTAAAACTTGCGGCGCTCCTTGCAGTAGGTTGCAACTATATCAATCCTGTAATAAACACCGAATGTGCTATGTGGGCATTGCAGCTAATAACTAATGACGTGCTAAATCTCCTTTCTAAATTTGAGGCTGGAACTATTGGAGCAGCTAACGTTCAAAACGATCAAGTAACAGATATAAAGAAAGGTTTTAAACGCTACGTTACAAGCACGTGGGAGGAAGTTTCTAAACTCCCTGGTTCAACATTGCTTACCCATTCGATTCGAGTAGTACCACATTCTTTTATATCCGCCTTTTGCCGTCAACGTGCGTCATTTAAAAATGATCGTATGGGACCGATACAAGCCGTTAACAATTGTCTTAAAAACCTTATCGAGTGTGACGATATTCGTGAATTATCCCCACATGATAAAAAGCAAAAAGGACTCGCTAGTAACGCTAAACTTTATATGGTTTCAGGGATGCAATTGTAAAAGTTAAATTGTGCTTTTATTAGTTTCTTGTATTCTTCTATGCTTTTGTATTCATCTTCTAACGTATAGTAAGTTTTACCATTTATTAAATGAGCGTATCTCATTTGGTTTGCCCTTTCCTATTCAGCTATAAAAGTAATTGAATCTTCATCGTTGTCGCAACAGGTATATCCGTACTGCTCCATTACCCTTGCTATATCTTCCCTGCATTCAGCCGATAACCTTTGACCTGTTTCATCGTCATACGTTTCGAGTGCTAGCATATGATTAGCTCCTTTCAAAAGTTAACAATAAATCAAACCATCATCGCCAACATACAAATTTATCTCTCCGTATTCTTTACACTTTGCCGTTAATAAATCGCCGTGTTCGGGCCAATCTCCATCCCAAAAACCAGCGCCGTGGCCGTTACGTGTTAACCAGAAGTCATGACCAGCTTGGCTCAAATCGTCTTGAATCATTGTCATGTTTTCAGCTTGAAACATTGCGCAATCAATATTTATTTGTGTGAGACATTCGGCAGATATATCATAAATATCATAATTTGCGTCAAGCGGCTCGTCGTTATCATCTGTTGAACTCCATAAAGCACATTCAACATAAGCTATTGTAAAAATATCTAGCTCCATAAAATCTCTAATATCGGCTTTCATTTTATTAGCTCCTTTCCTCTTTATGTTTGTTGCGCGCTTGGATTGCATCATATTGATATTCGTGGCAAGCCTGTATTAAGCTGTTAATAAACACGTTTAATAAATCTGCCGGTACGATAGCGTTTGATTTCGAATTTGTCTTTACCGTTCGAGTACAAGTATAGAGTACCTACCTTGTCGGCGTCAATGTCTTTGTCAAATTGATTAAGACGGCCACGGTTAGCGGTTTGTTTTACAAGACGCTTTGCCTCGGTATAGGCTATTGCTATTTCATTTTCAGGCATGATTAAATTCCTTTCGTTTTGGTATTTGGTTGCAGTTAATGTAATTGACGACAGTTAAGCAGTAAATGACATTATGGCTAATTTATGCCAGCCGTTTTCTGTCATTATATCACCTTTTTCAAGTATTAAGTTTTTGTGATAGTTTTGCGCTTCAATTAAATTATTAAAGCTTGACAGTATTTTATATTTGCAATTCCAATGTTCGTTTGTATCTTCTTTCCAAACGTCTTCGATAATTTCAACAACGTCATATCTGTTCATTTTGTCACTTCCATAATTTTATAAATACGTCCGTAAACTATAGTACGTAAGGCTGTTTTGTTTGGTGCATATACTGAATAAATACCGCTTTCAGTTTGATACCAGTACAATTTTAGAAACGGTTTAAAATTGAATTGCCAGCCGTGTATTCTATATGATCCTGAGTGCATTAAATTATCAATTCCAAACATACAACCAGATTGGAATTTTTCTTTTAAAAACTCTTTTTCGGTTTTACCATTTAAAATATCAGGTTGATTTATATTTGTTTTGGTTTTGTTAAATCTATAAGCATTCA
>Ga0302211_10000181_pt1 | contig 25334 bp, 16 predicted proteins | sample II_Fen_E3_3_FD_200234 | JGI IMG/M metagenome (GOLD analysis project Ga0302211, IMG submission 200234) | Peat permafrost microbial communities from Stordalen Mire near Abisko, Sweden - II_Fen_E3_3 | ecosystem: Environmental > Terrestrial > Soil > Wetlands > Permafrost | place: Sweden: Abisko... | reverse complement strand
GATTTTCTGTATGCGAATCTGGTTGAGCAGAGTGGGATCGTCAATGCTCACCTTAAAGAACAGTTTTTCACGACTTTGTCGGGGTTAGAGGAAGTATTAATTTATTTACTGATTCTAACGCAGGTCGCAAAATATATTTTTTGGAAATGGAAGTTAGGCAAAGTGGATTTTCATAAGGTCAGTTACAAAGAGGTATGGAAGGGCTTCTTGACGGCTCATCCAATCAGTTGTCACATGATGGTTTTTGTGGTGCTGTTTATTATCAATAATTTTGTGATGATAGCAGCACCATCGTTTCCTGGCAGAGCCGGATTTGGGTCAGCTGTCTTTTTAATTATTGGTGCTATGACCGTGTTTCGTATTCCTAAAGTGAAGAATTTTTTATTGAGCCAGTCAAATAAACAAATATTGGTGATTATAGTTACTTTGAGTATTATCCCAATGGCCACAGCCGTGTTGTATCAACATGCTGTATTATATAGAGAAAACAGCAAAAGAATGGCATGGGTAGAAACACAAGTATCTGAAGGCGACAGTTATTTAGAATTGGAATCTATATCGTTTAAAAATGAATTTTTGCGGCATGTATACTTTGTTGATTTGAATAATAGTGTTTCAAAATATGGATTTTGTCGATATTACCAGATAAAAGATGTTAAAGTGAATTTTTAGCGAGGGGATTGCCCCTCGTTATTTTTTATTTTATGCAGCACTATAAATTTCGTTTGAAATATTTAAGCCTCTTTCGTAAGCGCAATCGGATCTTTTAAAATGGGAGTTTTTATTAGATGATTCAACCCTTTTTAATGGACAAGGAAAAACCGCTACAGAGATTTTCTTGATTTAAGGCAGAGAACGGAAAAAGTTCTGTGATATAATGAGGAATAATAGTTGGAACAACGAGGAGAACTGATATGATTACAGGCGAATTAAAAAATAAAATTGATAAATTATGGGAGCTTTTTTGGACGGGTGGGGTGACAAATCCACTGGATGTCATTGAGCAGGTTACCTATTTGATGTTCATCCGTGATCTCGATGACACGGACAATGCGCGGAGTCAGTCGAGTTTGATGCTGGGGGTGGAGCATACAAGTATTTTTGGCGCGGCAGAGCAGATCTATCGCTGGTCGGTATTTCGTGATTTGCCAGCAGCAAATATGTATGAGGTCATACAAACGAAAGTATTCCCATTTATTAAAGACTTGCATGACGATAAGGAAAGCACCTATTCCAAGTACATGGCAGATGCGATTTTTAAGATTCCGACGCCACAGCTTTTGGAGAAAATTGTTACGGCTTTGGATGAAATTGATTGGAAAAATAAAGATATCCGCGGGGATGTTTATGAATATTTATTGTCGAAAATTGCCACGGCAGGTACAAATGGACAGTTCCGCACACCACGGCATATCATCCGCATGATGGTTGAAATGCTTGAGCCAAAGCCGACGGACACGATTTGTGATCCGTCTTGTGGAACGAGCGGCTTTCTGGTAGCAGCGGGCGAATATCTCAAGGAAACGTATTTTGAAGAAATTTTCTATAATAAGAAAAATAAAGAGCATTATAACAATGCTATGTTCCACGGTTATGACATGGACCGGACCATGCTGCGTATTGGCGCGATGAATATGATGACGCATGGTGTGGAAAATCCGCAGATTGAATACCGCGACAGCCTATCAGATCAGAATACGGATAGCGATAAATACGATCTGATACTGGCAAATCCACCATTTAAAGGTAGTCTTGATTATGATGGTGTATCTGCAAATCTTTTAAAAGTGACGAAGACGAAAAAAACGGAGCTGCTCTTTGTGACGTTGTTTTTGCGTATGTTAAAGCTCGGTGGTCGCTGCGCTTCGATCGTGCCAGACGGTGTTCTCTTTGGCTCCAGCAATGCTCATAAAGAAATTCGCAAGGAAATTATCGAGAATCATCGACTCGAAGCGGTGATATCCATGCCATCCGGTGTGTTTAAGCCGTATGCTGGCGTATCAACAGCGGTATTGATCTTTACGAAAACAGAGCACGGGGGCACAGATCAGGTTTGGTTCTACGATATGCAAGCGGATGGTTTCAGCCTTGACGACAAGCGTGCCGCAGTTGAAGCCAATGACATTCCCGACATCATCGCCCGCTTCAAAGCTGTAGACAAGGAAACGGAACGCAAACGCACGGAAAAATCTTTCCTTGTACCAAAACAGGAAATCGTTGATAACGACTATGATCTTTCGATCAATAAGTATAAAAAAATCGACTACATTCCCGAAATTTATCCATCCCCGGAAGAAATATTTAAGGATCTTAATGAGCTTGAACTGAAGATTACCAGCGGGCTGAGTGAGCTGGAGGAATTGCTGTGATAGAAAAAAAAATTACAGATCGCAATCAATGGGATTTTAAACCATTTGAAGAGGTCTTTTTTGATTCGACTAAATATGGGAAGAAGATAGCGAAGGAATTGTATTTAAGTGAAGGGAAATACCCTATAATTGATCAAGGACAAAACACGATTGCAGGATATTCTGATAATCGAGATAATATATATGAAGATGTTCCGGCAATAGTTTTTGGTGATCATACTCGAGTTATTAAATATGTAGACAAACCTTTTTTTCTTGGAGCTGACGGGGTAAAACTTTTAAAATTGCAAGTTGATAATATGGAATATAAATATATGTATTATTATTTATTATCGGCACACATTCCAAATACAGGATATAATCGACATTATAAATGGTTAAAGGATCTGATGGTTCCATTGCCCCCGCTTGAAATCCAGCAGAAGATTGCCGCCATTCTCGATAAAGCCAACCAATTGATCGAGTTACGCAAGCAACAACTGGCGAAAATGGATCTGCTGATCAAGAGTAAGTTTATTGCGATGTTCGGCGATCCAGTGCTGAATCCTATGGGGTGGGAAAAGCTTTGTATAGGCAACAGATGTGATATAGTAACAGGGAATACCCCGCCAAGAGCTGATGTAGATAATTATGGTGAGTTTATTGAGTGGATAAAGTCAGATAATATTAATACCCCGTATGTTAAATTAACAATGGCGGAGGAGTATTTATCAGAATCGGGCTTAAAAAAAGCAAGATATGTTGATGCGGGAAGCATTCTTATGACGTGCATAGCAGGTAGTATAAATTGTATAGGAAATATCGCAATAGCTGACCGCACGGTATCTTTTAATCAACAAATAAACGCTATAGTTCCTAAAGGTGACAGAACAGAATTTCTTTATTGGTTGCTAGTTATTTCAAAAGCGTATATACAAAGCATGGTGAATAAATCTATGAAAGGGATTCTTAGTAAGAGTAAGTTATCTGAGCAACGGTATATATTTCCTCCAATAGATCTCCAAAACCAATTTGCCGCATTTGTTGATAAAGTAGAGCAGCAAAAAGCCGTAATGCAGGCAAGTCTTGAAAAGCTGGAAATTAATTATAAGTCTCTGATGCAGCAGTATTTTGGCTGAGGGGAATATTACATAGATAAGATGGTTTGAAGATATATGCCGGGAGAAAGGGATTTATATCTAATTCTAAAGATCGAGGTGTTCTATGACAAATTTCGATTTTCTTACAAAAGATAAACAGTTTGAACCTTTTGCTCAGACGGCGATTGCGGCGGAGCGGATTTTTGCGATTGATGCCGCTTCTTCTGTTGTTGGTTGTCGTCGGGCGATGGAATTTGCCGTAAAGTGGATGTATTCGGTTGATCGAGCACTGGCGTTGCCGTATCAGGATAAGCTTGTGACCTTGATTAATACGGATGCTTTTAAGGATGTTGTAGGGACGGATTTACATAAGCGATTGGATTACATTCGTCTGGCTGGGAACGCGGCGAATCATCGACCGCGAAATATTACGCGCGATCAAGCACAACTCACGCTGGAGAACCTTTATGTTTTTCTGGATTTTGTCGCCTATTGTTATGGCACAGAGTATGAAGAGCGTTTCTTTGATAAAAATCTTCTGGATGCACCCGCAGCGATTGCTTCCATTTTAGATATACCGCAGCAAATCGACTTAAAAGAACTCTGCGCAGCGAATGCGAAAAGCGTTCCCGTACTGTCCGAACGACGTGAGGAACGCAGTGATACCTATGTCAGTCAGCCAATTGACTTTACGGAAGCTAAAACACGGAAAGCCTATATTGATGTGATGCTGACGGAAGTCGGCTGGTTGCGCGGAAAAAACTGGCAGGATGAATATCCGATCGAAGGTATGCCGAATAAATCTGATGAAGGTGCCGCGGATTATGTTTTGTTCGGGGCGGATGGCAAAGCACTTGCTGTTATCGAGGCAAAAAAAACCAGTGTCAATGTAGAAGAGGGACGTCAGCAAGCAAAACTCTATGCCGACGGCCTCGCCAAGCAATTTGGTCGACGCCCCATTATCTTCTTGACCAATGGATATGATACGAGGATGTTGATTGATCAGGAGCAGGGTTATCCTGAACATCCCGTTGCTGGTATTTATAGTCAGCGGGATCTCGAGAAAGAATTCAATAAGATGCTTTTTCGGTCTTCGTTGGCACAGGTTCAAGTCAATGATGAGATCGCTGGACGCTATTACCAAAAAAATGCAATTCAGAACGTAACGGAAGCTTTTGATGCACTTAATCGTCGCCAGACACTTTTAGTTATGGCAACGGGCAGTGGTAAAACACGGACTGTAATTGCTTTGGTCGACATTTTGATCCGCCACGGCTGGGTTAAAAACTTTCTATTTTTAGCTGACCGCAATAGTTTGGTAACGCAGGCAAAACGAGCGTTTCATAATCTATTGCCGGATCTTTCCATCACCAATCTGGTCGAGGAAAAGGATAATTCCAAGGCGCGGGGTGTTTTTTCGACCTATCAGACACTATTGAACTGCATTGACGATAGTAGGGATGAAGCCGGCGGGAAACTCTATACGAGCGGGCATTTTGATCTCTTACTTGTCGATGAAGCCCATCGCAGTATCTATAATAAATATCGGGATATTTTTACGTATTTTGATGCCCTGCTCGTTGGCTTGACGGCAACACCAAAAAATGAAATTGATAAGAATACGTACGAGGTGTTTCATCTTGAAGCTGGCGTGCCAACCTATGGTTACGAGCTAGAACAGGCTGTTAAAGACGGCTATCTTGTAGACTATCGTTCGATCGAAACAACTTTGAAATTCATTCAGGACGGAATCGTTTACGATGATCTTTCGGAAGCGGAAAAAGCAGAATATGAAGCGACTTTTGCTGATGAGAATGGTGAGGTTCCTGAGAAAATTGGCGGCAGTGCGTTGAATGAATGGATTTTTAACCGGGATACGATTCGTCAGGTCCTTAATATTTTAATGACGAAAGGTCTTAAGGTAGAGTATGGCAGCAAACTCGGCAAGACGATTGTTTTTGCCAAAAATCATGCACATGCCGAAAAAATCCTGGAGGTTTGGCATCAAGAGTATCCGCATTATCCGGCAGGATTCTGTCAGGTTATTGATAATAAGATCAATTATGCACAAAGCTTGATTGATGAATTTTCCGATGCGAAGAAGTGTCCGCAGATTGCCATATCTGTTGATATGCTCGATACGGGGATCGATGTGCCGGAAATCTTGAATCTGGTATTTTTCAAGAGAGTTCTGAGTAAAGCCAAGTTTTGGCAGATGATCGGTCGCGGAACTCGTCTTTGTCCGGGGCTCATTGATGGCAAAAACAAAACGGGCTTTTATATTTTTGACTTTTGCGGCAACTTTGAATTTTTCCGTGCGAGTAACGGCAAGGGGAAAGAGGCGCCAACGACGATCAGTTTACAGCAACAGCTTTGTTATCTCAAAACGGAAATTGTGTTTAAACTTCAGTCCATGGCCTATCAGACCGATGAGCTTGTTGAATTGCGCCAGCGTTTGGTCACAGAACTCGTTGGCAAAGTACAGGCACTCAACCGGGATAATTTTGCCGTGCGTCAGCATCTGCGTTTTGTTGATGTGTTTGCGAGTCCGGAGAATTATCAGGTATTGAGCTATGAGCAGACCTTGCAGATGAAGGAGCATATCGCGCCGTTGCTAGAGGCAGAAGCGGATGACTATACAGCGGCCCGCTTTGATGTTTTGCTTTATCGCATCGAACTTGCCTATATCATTGGGGACAGCTATAAAAAGGCGGGATGTGACCTTTTGAAAAAAGCCGAGGTCTTGACACATTATGGCACGCTCCCGGAAGTTAAGGCGAAACAAGAATTGATCGAAGCTATTGTACATACGGGCTATGTGAGCAAGGGCGGAATTAATGAATTTGAGCATATTCGTACTCAGCTGCGTGAGTTAATGAAGTATGTAGAAAAAGATCCTCGCGTACGCTATGATACCAATTTCACCGATGAGGTCCTCGCAGTGCGCGAAGAAGAGCCAGTCTATGACACGAGTGATCTCATCAATTATCGCCGGAAGGTAAACTACTATATTCGTCAGCATGAGGATAATCCGGCGATTGCCAAGCTCAAAGGCAACCAGCCGCTGACGGGGATGGACATAGCAGAACTGGAGAAGATTCTTTGGAGCGAAGTTGGCACGAAAGAGGATTATCAGCAGGAATATGGTGATATGCCGCTCGGTGAGCTGGTGCGCTCGATTGTTGGTCTTGATCGGCAGGCCGCTAAAGCAGCCTTCGCTAAGTTCATGGACGAATATCCCTTAAATTCTCGCCAGATGTATTTTATTGATCAGCTTATCAATTATATCGTCTGCAATGGCATGCTCAAGGATTTTGTCGTACTGAGGGACAGCCCCTTCACCGATCAAGGCGATGTGGCGGCATTATTTCAGGACAATATGGCTTTGTGGCAGGGCATTCGCCAGACCATCGAAGGTATTAACAACAATGTCCGGGCGGCATCGTGATCTTGTGGTTTGGTAACTTCTTAATGGCAGGCTAATGTATATGGGGAGGGGTTTTTGTATTTTGGAATTGCAAGAAGAATTAAAAATATTGCGGCGGGAGTTTTCACAATACTTGTTTAAAAAGCATGAGCAATGGAAGGCCAGTACCGTTTCAACCGTTGTTTCAGACTCGTTTTTTGTGGTTAATAATGAAGTTGGTATTCAATTGTGGGATTGTTTTCAAGATGAAACTGCTTTGGAAAAAGCACAGAAGCGGATTAAAATTTTTTTACAGCAGGGTACAAAGCCAGCAACAGCGCTAGACAGGGTAAATGGCTATTTTAAGGCGATGCAGCATTTACAGGAATTTTTGATCGCCGAAGGTGGCGTGGCAGTCTATCGACAATCATTGGCGGAAAAATCTTTATTAAAAACGGCATGGATATTTCAAGCGAATCCCAAGTATTATGACATTCGGCGTGCTCTTCAGGAACAACGTACGCTTACATGGGGTGTCAAACAATCAAAAAATCGCATTAAAGCCGGACACCGGGTTTATATTTGGCTGTCTGGTACAGATGGCGGAATTATTGCAGCAGGAACGATTCTAGAAGATCCAGAAGAAAAAATAACGGTAGTTCCCGATCCTTACAATTTAAAAGATGAAGAAAAGGCGGAATCTTTTCTTGGTGTACAGCTCCGTGTCGAGCAGAATTTTAGTGATAAAATCATATCACGGTCTTTGTTGGGTGAAGATGTAAGAACAAAAGACCTTGAAATACTCCGTTTTGCTAATGCCACGAACTTTCCTGTTACGGAAAAACAAGCAGATGTAATAGAAAGCATTATTAGTGGGACGTATAAACGATTGCTGAATAAGGATCGTGTAGAAGAAATGGTGCAGAAACGTCAAAAGAAATATTGGCTGTATGCACCAGGGGAAAATTCTCGCTTGTGGGAAGAATTTTATAAACAATCGATTATGGCTATTGGCTGGGATCAACTTGGCAATTTAGAGCAGTATTCAGATAAAGCAGCCATTAAGATCGCTTTGCGAAATATCTATGGTAATAGCAGTTCCTATGTGAATGCCGGATATGCTAATTGGCAGTTTATGCATGAGATCAATGTTGGTGATGTCATTTTTGTTAAGCAGGGATTGAAGAAAATTATCGGACGTGGTATTGTCACCTCGGATTATCGTTTTGATGATGTGCGCAAGGAATATTTTCATGTCCGTTCGGTTAACTGGACGCATAAAGGTGAGTGGGATCGATCGGAACAGATGGCGCAGAAAACACTCACTGATATTACGTCGTATACGGATTATTGTAAAAAGATCGAAAGTCTGTTTTGCGAACCGGAGGAATCAGAAAGCGATGAAGTTGAAATCTACGACAGCTACATGGCAATAGATTTTTTAACGGATGTATTTATGGATGAAGGTCAGTATGGAATTCTCAAAAATTTATTGCTGCGGAAAAAAAATCTAATTTTGCAGGGATCGCCTGGTGTCGGAAAAACATATGCGGCCGAACGCCTGGCCTATTCGATCATGGGTGAAAAAGACACCAGCCGAGTGATGGCGGTGCAGTTTCATCAGAGCTACAGTTATGAGGACTTTATTATGGGATATCGTCCGACCGAGACGGGCTTTATTCTTGGTAAAGGACCTTTTTATGAGTTTTGTAAATTAGCAGAGCTGGATGATCGACCGTATTTCTTTATTATCGATGAAATCAATCGTGGTAATCTAAGTAAAATATTCGGGGAGCTTTTGATGCTCATTGAAAATGATAAACGAGGAAAATCATTGAGGCTATTGTATTCGGATGAACAGTTTTCGGTTCCGCCAAATGTCCATATTATTGGCATGATGAATACGGCAGACCGTAGTTTAGCTATGATCGATTACGCTTTGCGGCGGCGGTTTGCATTTTTCTCATTTGAACCGGCATTTGATAGCGCTGGGTTTAAGTTAATGCAAGAAAAAATGGACAACCCTAAATTTAATGCACTTGTTAATAATGTGAAAGAAGTGAATGAATGTATTAGCCAGGACGAATGTTTGGGCGAAGGGTTTAAGATTGGTCATAGCTATCTCTGCAGCGATGTTCCGGTGACGGATGAATGGATAGAAGATGTTATTTATTATGAACTCTTACCGTTACTTAAAGAATATTGGTTTGATGAGCCCGAGAAAGTAGAGCAGTGGAAACGAAAATTGTGTGGGATCTTAGATGAGCAATATTAAAATTCAAAATATCTATTATATGCTGGCCTATGCTTTCCGAGTGCTCAATGAAAAGGGTTACGAAAAAATAGCTACAGAACATTTTGAACATATGGCAGAGTTTTGCGCGGCAATTTTATCTAAAGGAATTGCCAATCAAATAAAGCGAGGGCTAGGGCGAGAGTATATTCGAAAAAGTGATTCTTTGAGCTCGCCACACGGGAAAATGGATTTATCATCTTCTATAAAACAACAGATACTTTTACAAAAACGACTGGTTTGCGAGTATGATGAATTCTCCGAAAATGTTTATATAAATCAGATATTGAAGACGACGGCCTTGATTTTAATCCGTTCTGCCGCTGTGAGTCATGAGCGAAAAAAGGCTTTGAAAAAAGTGATGCTTTATTTCCAGAATGTTGATATGCTGGAGCATCGTATGATTCGCTGGGGCGGAATCCGCTACCAGCGAAATAATGCTACTTATAAAATGCTCATTAACATCTGTTATTTAGTGATTCATGGGTTGTTGCTTTCAGAGCAAGCGGGGGTACAGAAACTGGCTGCCTATGTTGATGATCAGTCGATGCATCGTCTCTATGAAAAATTCATATTGGAATATTATCGTCATCATTACCCAGCACTCAAAGCCAGTCCGTCTTATGTCGAATGGGATCTGGCAGAAGGCAGTCTGGTTGATTTTTTGCCGGCAATGAAGACGGATATTACATTGCAGTACAAGAATGATGTCTTGATTATTGATGCAAAATATTATCAGAAAACAATGCAGACGAATAAACTGTATGACAGCCGTACTTTACATTCGCATAACTTGTATCAGATTTTTACTTATGTGAAGAACAAAGAGGCTAAAACTGTGGGGACGGTCAGTGGAGCATTGCTGTATGCGAAGACGGATGAAGCGATTACCCCGGATAATACTTATGTCATTAGTGGCAATCGAATTCGTGTCCAGACGCTTGATTTGAATGCTGATTTTTCAGTTATAAGGAAGCAATTAGATAATCTTATAGATGACTTTTTCCAATTATAAGACTAGATAGCTTAAACCTGTCTGGTCTTTTTTTTATATAAACGTTTTGCATTGGCAATTTTTATCTGTTTTTCAATATCTATGAATACATTGTTAAGAAAAGAGAGGAGGCTATTCAAATAATGAATAGCCTCCCTTGGTTTACGGCACTTATTTACATTTTTGAAGTTTCTTCTGCATTTTAGGACTCAATGTTATCAGAAGCTCTTCGTTAAAGGACGTCTGCGTGATGGAGATGTCTTCGGTTGGAGCGAATGGACCATTTCCCCATATTTGTTGTCCGCCAATTGCATACGAACGGGATTTTTCCACCAGTCCGGCTTCGTCTTCTAGCGGATCAACATTGAGGGTAAGGATAGAAAGCGTATTATCACTGTTTCTGAAAATTTCAAAAGTACGGAATTGTTGCGGGAAATCACGGAGGGAGGCTGTTTCAACTTGCCAAAAACCTAATTCTGGATGAGCTGGCGCAGTTGATTTAAAAGCCTTAATGGTATTGACATGGCGATGTCCAGCCATCCATAAAATGAAATTTGGATAGGAGTGAAGTTTATCAATCAGTTCAGATTCGGACACATAGGAGCCGTCTTGTGTTGCCGTAGCTTTTTTTCGCCAGCCAGTGAGCGAGCCTGGTGCTTCAACGCCAATTGGTACGTGGGCAGCAATGATCATGAGCTGATCATTATTTTGCCCGTCCTCAAGTTCTTGTACAAGCCAATTGTAACGCTCTTTGTCAAGCGTACCATGTCCATAGCCGTTATCATTAAGGTCATTATTCTTTTGGGTAACGTCGAGCACGATAACCTTGATGGGGATATTTGATTTTGGTTCGAAACTATACGAGGCAAAGTTATTGTCGATATTTTTTTGCTGGAACCCGTGTCCTGCCGGATGCCCGCCGGCAGCAACAAATTCACCCATCCATTCTTGGTCTGACAGGGAGCGGCGTGACTCGTCTGCTTTAATGGTCTGGGGCTGAATAGCGGTGACCAGTCCGGCACCAATAATATTCCCATTTGGCGTATTGCCGTCGAGTACACCCATATAATAATCTCGTTCGTTTATACCACCTGGTTTAAAAATATCGCCCATTTTAAGGATATCACTACCTACATACGTATCTTTGATGTACTGGCTAACGACGTTCGTTCCCATCCAGAACTTATCATGATTACCGATAACTTGGTACCAAGGAATCTTACCAAGGCCTGGTGCTTTGTACGGTTTTTGATAATCAATCGTATCAGCGCCAACATGATCACCGGAACTCGGCTCAATATCTCCACCATTCAGAATATTAATATACCATTGTGTTTCGTTTTGCTGTGTATTGTTGCAGGTATCTCCCAATGAAATTCCAAAGTCAACGGGGCGGGTTTTATGAATCGTATTTATAGTTTTAACGGTGGCATTTAGAACTTGTGTTGTATATAGCATAACGCCTGAATAGGCGGATAGGCTCTGGTGCAAAAAGGCAAGCTGGATTGCCTGGGTTGGAGATTCTTTGTCAGTGATATGGATATCGCTTATGGAAAAAAAGTGCAAAAGGCTTTTTGGCTTTTTTTCTGATTTATGGCTAGCGGGCTGTTCCATAAGATCTAGTCTTTGCCTAATGGGTATTCCACTGCTAGTGGTATAATGCCCATATCCATTGGCTGCATATTTATCAAGCTCATGGACTAAAGTTAGCGGTGCATCAGATGGTACCTCTTTGGGGACAAAGTTGTTTGAAACGGTTGTATGGAGAATTGACTTTTTGGAGAATTTTGTTGAAAGGTCATCTTCCACAGTCAAATCTGGTGCAGGCAGGTCTGTTTTCGTAAAAGGTCGTTTCGTTGAATTCATAAAATTTTCTCCTCTGCTATTTATTTATTATAAAGGCACTATATAAGCTGCATTTAATATTTTAAAGTATTAGATGTCAGTATGTCTTTCTTTACCGGTTCGTAAATCAATCGTTAGATTATTGTCAACTGGCGGGGTATCCACCGCCATGGCGAGCATATTTTCTCCCATTAATTTTGGTACAGGCTCATTCGAATTTGCTAGTATTTGTATTCGTTCTTTTGTTTTTTCGTCGATAGCTTCATCACCTTGATAATGAGCCTTGGTCGCCTGTTGGAATAAATCAATGATTGGTATGCCCTCTATTTTTGTGGCAGCTAAGTTTGTCGCCGCTATGGCAGCTTGCTTCGGATCAGTAAGATTCGGGTTTTGTTGGAGGAAAAGACCCGTTGCTAGTTGTAAAAATAATTGTTTTGCGCCAGCAGATTGATTGTATTTAGCATAGTCAGCGAAGGTTTTAAATTCTGGGGTTGAATAAGCCACATCGGTTATTCTTTGACTGTTTATTTTCAGCGCTTGTCTATCTGGGGTTAATTCTACAAAGCGAATCGGTATTGGGTCGCTAACCAAAGAACCCGTTTCAATATCAAGCATATAGCGATCTTTTTCAAAATATTGACCAGCAATGTCTTGGGAATGAAAATGTCCAGTAAACATGACCTGTAAGCCCCTTTTACTAAATTTCTTCTGCAAGACATCATATTTTTCGATCACGAACCCCTTAAACATTTTGGGCTCGGTGCTGAAATGTGGTACAATCCCATGATGCATCATACCTAAAACTATCATTTTTTTGTTTTTTGCGTCTTGGATTTGCTTGTTTATCCACTTTTGTTGTTTATTAGAAAGGCTGCCGGCAGTAATATGGTGTTCGTTTTTTCTATTATACAGACAGGAATCAATTACAATCAAACGGACATCGGTGGCAAGATCAATCGTGTAGCTTAACGAGTTGTTATCTTTGGCGTTAGCATAATTATACCCGAATTGGGCGTACTGTTTTTTGAATTCATTAGGGCTAATAGAATCAATTTTTTTTGCGGTGTTATCCACATACTTTTTTGCATCCGGATTTAATATATCATGATTACCGTTGATTAGGACGACTTGTTTGCCAGCTTTTATGAGTTCATTTAGATACTCAATCATACAGGTATGACTTTCCGCTTCACCATTGTTCGTCATATCACCAGGCAGTAATACGACATCGACGTCACTGTTTTTGATGCTGTCGATGGCACTCGCTAAGATTGCTTCGCTGGCCGCCTCCATCTTATAGCATTGTGATTTTAGATATTGCTCAAATGCTGATCCCGTTGTACCAAGTTTAGCGGGATAAAGATGCGGGTCAGAAAGAATCGCAAATTTAATCGATGTTCCAGCGGGCCTTGGATGCGGGGATTTTTTCGTTTCTGGTTTCATTTTAAAAACTCCTCGTATAAAGTTTTTGTACGATGAATTGTACCCTTATTTTATTAGGGAAAATCCATGGCGTTGCAACATAAGTTGGACAATAAGTAAAACCCGAAATTGGCGGCTTCTTTTTACTGCTTAGATGAATGCAGTCTGTCGATTTAAGTGTTAGAAAATTGTGATAAATAAAGATACAACTCTCTTTATTTATAATATATTGTTAGCAGGCTATATTGCAATAGTAAGTTGAATTAAATTTAAGCTGAAATACATAAAAGGATAAAGGCTGTCAATAATAAGTTCTCTTTAAATGATACAGTTCTCTAAAAGAAATAGGTTTAAAATAGGTTTAATGATAAGCCTATTTACCTATTATATCTGCATTTACTTTTGTTGCTTTTTTACATTTTAATTGAATTTGAATATTATTAAGAAAAAATTAATAAAAACATTATTATTTAAACTAAAAATACTAAAGTACAATATTTGTTTTGGTTTTAGAGATAATGATAAAAGTGGCATGGAAATTGCTATATAGTAATACAGAGAAAAGAATCGGTGGCAGATTGACTAGAAAACTAGAAATCGGTCATATCAGGATTCTTGAAATTGAATAGGCTGTTTATCAAAGCACCGTCGCTTTTGAAAATCATTCAAGGTGATATTGTTTTGTTTATTTTGCTGACAAACCAGAAAACTGGAGGTTAGCCATTTTGAATAATGGCCGACCTCTTTTTTGTTTATTTTTAAAGAAAGGAAGCTGATTAAAAACTAAGATTTATAAAAGGTATGGGTTTATTTATTATGACTAAGTTGGGGGATTTACTATGAAAATGAGAAAAGGTCTTATACAAATTTTAACAGTATGTTCAGTTTTTTCGGTAGCGGGGATCGCAGTTGCTGGACCGTTTGCTGATGTACCAAAAGATAATTGGACGTATGGAGCATTAGAACAGTTGACAAAAGACGGTATTGTTAAAGGTTATAGCAATGATACTTTTAGTGGAGAAAACGTGCTTACTCGCTATGAAATGGCGATTGCGGTAGGAAAAGCAATGGAACATAGTGCACAGGGGAATGACGCTGATAAAGTATTGATCAATAAACTTTCCACAGAATTTGCAACTGAGTTGAATAATATGGGTGTGCATACACAAGATGACAGTAAAAAAGGTCTCGATGATAAATTGAAAATCGGTGGAACTTTCCGTTTGCGAGGCACCATTCTGAACGATGGCATTGCCGGAGTTCCAGGAAATCCAGCACCGAATGCCGCTCCGGTTAAAAAATCTTATTGGCAGGAACGTGCCATGATCGATATCGGTGTTGCGATTGATTCAAAAACATCGTTTTTTGCTCAATTCAGTAATCGAAATACGATGGGGAATGCAACATCGTCTATTTCAAATGGTAATCAAGAAAGCACTTTTGATAAATACGGGATAAAATTTAAAAATGGAGCAACCAATTATACTGTTGGTCGACAAAACGTTAATTTGGGGCAGGGCGGTATTTTGAATACTGGATCGGATGCTTCAGGTGTTGATAATAAATTTGATGGAATTATTGCGGATTTTGTTTCTGGTAAATATAAATTGAGAGCGATTGGTGGTAAAACCACTAAGATTACCACAGAATCAGCCCCTAAGTGGCCAGATACACCAAATAATGTAACAGAATGGTATGGACTAGATGTAAATACATTTTTCACAGCGAAATGGAATATGGGCCTGGCCACAGCTCATGCTAAACAGGATGTCAATGGTGTAGATTCTATAAATTATGTCAGTCTCAATACAATCTATGCGTTTGATCGCCGTTACAGCCTTAAAGGAGAATATATAAAGAGCAGTGTGAGCACGAAGAATAAAGCATATACAGTAGCAGCCGTATATGCTCCAGGGAAGGATACTTATACAGCCAGATACATCCATGTGCAAAAATATGGTGTTGATCCGAGCAACAGTGGTATTGGTGCCTGGATGTATCCTGCTGGTGGCAATAATATGGGAAATGCTTATAATGGTGAGGTTTTATCGTATAGTCATCCTTTGAATAGCAAAACAACATTTTTGCTTAATTTAGCAAGGTATACAGTGCCTGGTTGGACTGGTGCTGATAATGAAGCAAGCAGCAGTGTTATATGGAATTTTTAATTTATTAGCATAAATTGATAAGGAGGAATTTTAGTGAATCGATATAAAATCTTATATGTGGTTTTGTCGTTTATACTAGTGTTAAGCTTATTACTAGTCGGGTGCTCCAATTCAGCACAAAATGACGGAAAAAACAAGGATTTGACCGTTGCGGTGGCATCGAATCCATCGACGCTCGATCCGCATGATACGCAAGATGCAGTTGCTTACGGAATTCAAAATCCCATGTATGAGGGGTTGATCGCGTTTGACCAGGACAATAAGCTGGTACCTGTTTTAGCCGAAAGTTTACCAGAGCTTTCCAAAGATGCCTTAAGTCTCACGTTTAAACTTAAGCAAGGTATCAAATTTCAGGATGGGACAGATTTTAATGCAGATGCCGTTAAGGCAAATATCGATCGTTTAAAGAACCCTAATAATAAATTGAAACGGGCGTCTTTGTTTGTGGCGGTTGACCATGTAGAAGTTATAGATCCCTATACGGTGAAAATTGTTTTAAGCAAGCCATTTGCCGCAATTGTTCAAACCTTTGCTCATCCGGCTGCGGCAATGATCTCTCCGAAAGTAATCGCTGAAGTGGGCGGGGATATTAGCCGTCATCCAGCAGGTACGGGGCCATATGAATTTGTTGAATGGAAAGATGGTCAGTATATTGCAATGAAAAAATTTGACGGCTATTGGAATAAAGACAATATGCCAGCATTGAATAAGATTACTTTTAAATTTGTTACAGAAGCTGGTAGTCGCGTTGCTATGTTGAAGACCGGTGAAGCTCAATATGTTTACCCACTTCCACCTGAACAAGTTGAAAATATAAAAACAGATAAGAATTTAACGGTGGAAGAGTCGTCGTCGGTAGGTGAACGCTTCATTGCATTTAACATGACCAAGAAGCCATTTACTGACAAAAAAGTTAGGCAGGCACTGAATTATGCAATCGATAAAGACACTTTGATTAACGTTGTCCTAAAAGGATTTGGAACGCCAGCCGAATCTGCAATTGCACCAAAAGTATGGGGCTTCCAAAAACAACAGATGTATCCATATGATATCGAAAAAGCTAAGCAGCTTTTGACGGAAGCCGGTTATCCAGAGGGGTTTGAAACGACTTTTTGGTGCTCGAATTCGACAGAAACTTTACGTTTGGCAGAATTTATCCAGCAGCAATGGCAGGCCGTTGGTGTAAAGATAAATTTGCAAACCTTTGAAAGTGCTGCTTGGATTAAACAGGTATCGGTAAAACCAGAGGAAAGTCAGATGCAAGTTACGACAACTAGTTGGTCTCCGTCTACCGGTGAAGCAGATTGGGGCATTCGTCCATTGATGTCGAAAGATATGTTTCCGACTGCTGGGTTTAATTTCGGCTTTTACTCAAATGAGCAAGTGGAGAAAGATTTAATAGTAGGTGTTCAGTCAGGTGATGATGCAGAACGCTTGCAGGCTTATGCTGATGCCCAAAAACGTATTGTTGAGGATGCCCCATGGGTATTTCTGTATGTAAATAAAAATGTAGCCGCAAAGAGAAACAATCTCGCAGGGATTTATGTCCTGCCAGATGGAACGATCAATGCTGCACATGCAAAATTTGAATAGAGTATGGGGTGAACTGGTTTTCAATTTTTTGAAAACCAGTTCACTCGTAATATAGTGAGGAGAAGCTGGTTATGTTTAATTATATGGTGAAACGAATCTGCTCCATGATACCTATTTTGATTGTTGTCGCCATGATTGTTTTTCTGTTTTTGCATATGATACCGGGAGACCCTGCAAGGATTGTAGCGGGCCCAGAAGCATCTTTGACGGATGTGGAAATGGTTCGTCATGATCTCGGGTTGGATCGTCCGTTGCAAGAGCAATTGGTTCAATTTGCGGTGAATTCCCTTCATGGCGATTTTGGCAAATCTTATCAGACGCATGAACCCGTTGATCGTATCATTCGTGAACGTGTATTACCAACACTGGAGTTAAGTGTTTGCAGTATGATTTGGGCAATTGTTGTGGGAGTTTTTATTGGTGTGATTGCAGCGACTAGGCGTGGTAAATGGCAGGATAAATTGTCCATGTTTACGGCTGTTGCTGGTATATCAATGCCTTCTTTTTGGTTGGGTTTAATGCTGATTGAAGTTTTTGCGGTAGGGCTTGGCTGGCTGCCTTCCGGTGGTAATGAATCTTGGCAAAGTTATATTTTGCCTTCGATTACACTGGGATCGGGTGTTGCGGCTGTTATAGCTCGATTTACAAGAACTAGTCTGCTCGAAACTTTGCGAGAGGACTATGTTCGTGCGGCGCGAGCTAAAGGCGCTGGAGAAATAAGGGTGATTTTGCTGCATGCGCTGCGGAATGCATTGTTGCCAGTTGTGACGATGATCGGTTTGCAATTTGGTTTTCTTCTGGGCGGATCGATTGTTATTGAGTCGGTGTTTTCCTGGCCGGGAATGGGAAAGCTTTTGATTGATGCGGTCAATATGAGGGATTATCCGATTATACAAGCAGAAATGCTACTCTTTTCTTTTGAATTTTTATTAATTAATTTGTTAGTGGATCTCTTATATGCAAAACTCGATCCGCAGATCAGACTGGATAGTTAGGAGTCAGACATGGATAATAAAGAAAAAAAATCAGACATTTCTCGTTGCTTTCAGAAGTTGTGTCGACAAAAGATTACTACAGTGGCATTGCTGGTTATTGTATTGTTAGTTCTAATTAGTGTGTTTGGTTCTTGGATCGTTCCGTATGACCCAATACAGCCTGATTACAGTGCTGTTTTGCAAAGCCCGTCAAGTCAACATTTGCTAGGAACCGATGAATTTGGTCGAGATGTGTTGAGTCGACTGTTGGTTGGGACTCGGATTTCGCTGGGAGTCAGTGTCAGCTCGGTCTTGCTTGGCGCTGTGATTGGATCGATTTTAGGTCTGATGGCAGGTTACTACGGTGGGGTCTTGGATAGCTTTATCATGAGGAGTTGTGATATTTTATTTGCCTTTCCGGGGATTTTACTGGCAATCGGTATCATTGCAATTTTAGGACCGGGGTTAAAAAACGTCGTGATAGCGGTTACTGTGTATACCATTCCGGTATTTACAAGAATTATTCGTAGCAGTACGCTTGGACTTAAGAACATGATGTATATTGAAGCGGCAAGGTCAATGGGAATTCCCAATCGGCAAATTATTCGAAAACATATTTTTCCTGGAACATTTCCTGTTATGCTGGTGTATATTACCATGCGAATTGGTTCGGGAATTTTGATTGCAGCATCGTTGTCTTATATTGGTTTGGGCGCTCAGCCACCTTTACCGGAATGGGGGGCTATGTTGACATCCGGTCGTGAGTATCTGGTTACGGCACCACATGTAGCTTTTTTCCCTGGATTTGCTATTTTAATTACTTGCTTAGCATTTAATTTATTTGGTGATGGTTTAAGGGATGCGCTTGATCAGAAGATCACGGAATGAGGAGATTTACATGGAAAATTTATTGACAGTAAAAAATTTGCAGATTGCTTTTCAGCAGAGAAAAACAAGCATACGTGCTGTAGAAAACTTGAACTTTTTTGTTAAAAAAGGTGAAATTTTAGGTCTGGTCGGGGAATCAGGCTGTGGGAAATCCATTACGTCGTTGTCACTGCTCAGATTGTTGCCCAAAGACAGTGCAAGCGTAACGGGAAGTGTTGAATTCAATGGACAGGAATTGTTGTCTTTATCAGAAAAAACCATGCAGACTATTCGCGGCAATGGTATATCCATGATTTTTCAGGAACCGATGACTTCTCTAAACCCCGCATATAGTATTGGGACACAATTGGTCGAAGCCATTTCTTTGCATCAAGCTATAAATAAAAAAGCTGCCGCTGAATTAGCGGTGCAGAAGTTGTCCGATGTAGGCTTGCCAAGAGCAGAAAAAATTTTTTACGAGTATCCACATCAGCTGTCTGGTGGGATGCGGCAAAGAGTGATGATTGCGATGGCACTTGCTTGCGAACCACAGCTTTTGATCGCAGATGAACCAACAACTGCACTGGATGTTACCATTCAGGCACAAATATTGGCTTTAATGAAAAAAAAGAGCCGAGAAAATCATGTATCGATTATCCTAGTAACACATGATCTGGGCGTTGTTGCCGAACTGTGTGAACGTGTTTTGGTTATGTATGCGGGGCAGATTGTTGAAGAAGCGGTTGTTGAAGACTTGTTTTATCGACCAGCACATCCGTACACAGAAGGACTCCTAGACTCTATGCCAAAACTTGATCGGAAGGTAGATCGTCTGATGTCCATTGAAGGAATGGTTCCATCTTTACAGGAAATGCCAATAGGCTGTCGATTTGCGCCACGCTGCAAGCAAATGTTGCCAATTTGCCAAAGTGAAAATCCGCCAGCTTTTGAAGTAAACGCTGGACATTATTGTCGGTGCTGGCTTCATAAAGAGAAAGGAGCTTTTCATGGAGAGGAATAATCTGTTAGAAGTCAAACATTTAAAAAAATATTTTCCCATTCGTGGCGGGTTGTTTAAAAAAATCATTGGACAGGTCAAGGCTGTCGATGATGTATCTTTTCATGTAAAAACTGGTGAAACGTTGGGGCTCGTTGGAGAATCGGGCTGTGGAAAATCTACGACTGGGCGGGCTATTTTGCGATTGCTTGAACCTACCGCTGGTTGTGTTGAGTTTGCAGGGGCGGATTTGATGAAATTGAGTAGAGAAGAAATGAGGCGAATGCGAAAAAACATACAGATGATTTTTCAAGATCCTTATGCCTCATTAAATCCAAGGATGACGGCAGCGGAGATCATTGGCGAAGCTTTACCTGTACATGGAATAAAAAATCCGCAGGACATTCGGCAGCGGGTAAAACAGACGATGGATCTTTGTGGGTTGACTTTTGCACAGGGGAATCGTTATCCGCATGAGTTTTCTGGTGGTCAGCGGCAAAGAATCGGCATTGCGAGGGCATTGGCTTTAAAACCAAAATTAATTATTGCCGATGAGCCCGTATCCGCATTAGATGTCTCAATTCAAGCTCAAATCATCAATTTGTTGCAGGATCTACAGGTGGAGCTTGGACTAACCTATGTATTTATTTCACATGATTTATCTGTTATTCGTCACATCAGTACTAGAGTTGGTGTTATGTATCTTGGTAAAATGGTGGAAATTTCCGCAGTGGAAGATTTGTATAAAGATCCGCGCCATCCTTATACAAAAGCGTTATTGTCAGCGATTCCTTTGGCAGATCCATTGGCGAAGCAAGAGCGGATTATCTTAACTGGGGAAGTGCCATCGGCTGCGAACCCGCCAATTGGCTGTGGCTTTTCGACACGCTGCCCGTATGTTATGGATCTTTGCAAAGAAAAAAAACCTGATTTTATACAAGTTGGCGCTGCAAGAGAAGTGGCTTGCCATTTGTGTTCCCAGTAGGGTATGATATAGCCCTTAGCTTTCAAGTTTGAGAAAAGGCGGGGGATAAAATGAAAACGATCGGACTGGTTACGTATACTAAAAATTCACAGGTAGCCATTTTTTTAAAAAACAATTTATTATCTATATTTGCTGGTTATGCAGAGATTCATTTATATTCAATGGATCAACTAGCAACACCGTATGTTATCACAGATGATATTATTTTAGTTATGATTGATAAACAGGTTTTACAGCTAAAAGAATATGTTGTTGATACAAAGCAAATTGTAGTTGTAAAGCGAACAACCAGTGCGAGCCGAATTTATGATATTTTTTCGATTCCGGCAGAGACCAAAGTGCTTGTAGTTAACGATACAGCGGAAACAACACTTGAGACGACAATGCTGTTGTATCGTTTGGGCATCAATCATCTAAACCTTATTCCATATGAAGTAAATGCTAGATATCCTGATGTTGAAATTGCGATAACGCCCGGGGAAGGAAAACACGTACCGAAATCGATGCCGGTGATTATTGATATTGGACAGCGTTATATTGATATATCGACGTTTATTGAAATTATAAATAAACTTGAAATTACCGATGATGAAGTAAGCCGACGTTTGATGAAATATTCAGATGATATTGTATCATTAGATACAGGTATAAAAAAACAGTATAAGCAGCTCACTACGAAAAACAGAGAATTGAGTTCGGTGATCAATTTATCCCATGAAGGGATCTTATTGATCAATAATGAACAAAAAATTAGTCTATATAATAGAAGTTTGGAAACTATTTTTAATATTACGGATAATTTTCTTGACCAGATGTGGACGAGATTGTTTTCACCAGATATTATCCAGATATTATCACAGGACATTGTAGAAGATGAGCTCATGGATTATAAAGGGAAAAGCCTCATTGTAAATAAGTCCAGTGTTGAATATTTTGGTAAAACCGCTGGGCGTTATTATATTTTTCGTGAAGTGACTTATATTAGAAAATTGGAAGAAGCTTTGGCAAAGCAAATACATACGCGGGGGATGTTAGCCCGTTATCATTTTACGGATATCATTGCGCAATCTGATCAGATGTTAAAGTGTATTGAATTTGCGAAAAAAGCAGCTTTGTCTGATCTGACGGTATTGATTATTGGTGAAAGCGGGACGGGAAAAGAACTACTGGCGCAATCCATTCATAATGCTTCGAGCCGTAGTAAGCAGCCGTTTGTGGCATTTAACTGTGCGGCGGTTCCAGAAACTCTCATGGAAAGTGAGCTATTTGGCTATGTTGGTGGGACATTCACTGGTGCGTTAAAAGAAGGCAAAGCAGGTTTGTTTGAACAGGCGAATCATGGAACGATATTTTTGGATGAAATTGGTGATATGCCTTATACTATGCAGGCAAAACTATTGCGGGTTTTGCAAGAGCAGCAGGTAATGCGCATTGGGTCTAACCGTATTACCGGTATTGATGTTCGCATAATTGCGGCAACAAACCATGACTTGCGAGATAAAATAAAACATGGAACCTTTCGTGCGGATCTTTATTACCGGTTGAATGTACTACCAATGCTGGTGCCATCGCTGCGGGACCGCAAGGATGATATCTTGTATTTATTGCGATATTTTTTGCAAGAGCATAAAAACGATGAAGTTTTTATTCAGGAAGCAGCAGTAAAATGTATTGTTCAGTATGAATGGCCCGGCAATATTCGCGAATTGTATAATGCAGCAGCATACATTTCTTTTATGGGCGAAAATACGGTTGAACTGAAGCACCTTCCTGCATATTTATTACAACATAAACAAGATTTTGAAGAGTTGCTTGATACGTTGCGGCAGCAGGATGCAACGCTGAATTGCCAATTTGTGCTGGCGGCGCTGGCAAAGCTATCCTCGTTGAATGTTGGGGCAGGGCGCAAAAGCATCTGTGAATTTCTTGCACGAAGCGGTATTTCACTAACTGAAGGCGAAATTCGCCGTATTTTAATTGAATTAAATGAAGAAGAACTTATTCATTCCGGAGTTGGTCGGCACGGAAGTCAGATCAGCCCCAAGGGGAAGGAATTTCTTGGTTGGCTCGAAAGTAGATCGGAGCTTTTATGATATCGATGGCATGATGATTGTATAACTTGAATTTGGAGGAAGAAGGACAATGAAACCAATTATTGGCATTTCTGCCAACTTATTAATTACCGAAGGCGGGATGTTCTCCGGTATGGAAAGAGCCTATGTAAATTACGATTATGTCCAGGCAATTAGCAATGCAGGTGGAATCCCAGTTTTGCTGCCGGTCGTGGATGAACAGGAAATGATAGAAGAACAGGTGAAGCTTGTGGATGGGATTTTATTGTCCGGTGGCTGGGATATCAATCCTTTGTATTATCAAGAAGAACCTTGTCGGGAATTGGGCGAAATTTTTCCGGCAGTGGATGAGCATCAGCTAGCTGTCACAAAGCTCGCTGCTAAATTCAATAAACCACTGCTGGGGATTTGTCGGGGCATACAAATTATGAATGTGGCCTTTGGCGGTAGTTTATATCAGGATTTGGCAAAAAAAACGGATACGATTAAGCATCAACAAAAAAGTCAACGGCATGTTCCCGGGCATAGTGTGAAAATTATACCAGATACAGTTTTGGCGGATATTTTCCCAAAGGATGAGTTGATTTTTACGAATAGTTTTCATCATCAGGCGGTAAAAGATATTGCGGAGGGTTTTTCTGTCAATGCGTTAGCAGCCGATGGAACAATTGAGGGGATTGAAAAAAAGGGTGATGTATTTACATTAGGCGTACAGTGGCACCCTGAAATGATGGCTGGACAATCTGCGCTCATGCGTAACATTTTTAAAGCTTTTGTTATTGCGGCTGAAAAATAGAAATATGGATATGTCATTGTATTTTCTTACAGGTACAAAAGATTCATATATTTTATTTATTTACTGTATTGTATAAAGGAGAAATTTTAAAAGGGACAGAACAATATAGTATATACTTTGTTTACGGAAAGCCGGAAAGATTTTGTAGATGAAGAAATAGGATACATTGATTTTTCGGCTCGAAGCAAGAAATCATTGTATCGGATAAGGTTGTATATATGGATAAGAAAAAAATGTGGCTGTTTGGTGGAATCGGATTGGTGATTTTTGCCGTTGCTTTTGGGTATATGTTGGCAAACAATAATTGGGGTCATACATTGCTCATACGATACGGTTTGATTGCTGAGGATGTCACCACGGTGCCCGAAGAGGCCGGACCGCCGAGTCTTGATGATCGGGTTGAAGAAATTTTAGCGAATATGTCGGATTCACAGAAAATTGGGCAAATGATGATGATCGGCATCAAAGAAAAAATGGTCGAGGATAATGTGAGTTATTTGCTCAATGAATACCATATTGGTGGCGTCATTTTATTTGATCGCAACATGGACACGGTAATGCAAGTGCAACTGCTTACGGGAGATTTGCAAAAAAGAGCTAAACAAGCCGATTCGCTGCCACTTTTTATTGCACTTGATGAAGAGGGCGGCAAGGTTGTGCGAATGAAACAGCATTTGAGTGTGGCACCATCGGCAGAAGAATTGGGGAAGACGGGAAATCCTCAATTGGCCGTAGATCATGCGCAGGTGACGGCAGGCGAGCTTAAATCTTTGGGGATTAATGTTAATTTTGCTCCCGATGCCGATTTGGCATTGGCCAATGGTCGGTCTTATAGCCGAGATCCGGCCCAAGTCATAAGTTTTGTTACCGCGATCGGAAAAAGCTATCAGCGTGATCAGCTTTTATTTGGCTTAAAACATTTTCCGGGGATTGGTAAGTCAAAGGTGGATTCACATCTGGAATCATCTGAGATTATGGTGACACGTGATGAATTGGAAAAAGAAGATATGGCACCGTTTCGCTCGATGATTCGTTCTATGAATAATGCAGATTTTTTTGTTATGGTTTCTCATTTGAAATATCCAGCTCTGGATGTGGAAAATCCAGCGAGTTTGTCTCCGGCCATTATTCAGGGAATATTGCGGACACAATTGGCTTTTCAAGGTCTGATTATTACGGATGATCTAGAAATGGGGGCGGTCGCAAAACTGTATCCGTTTGATGAACTTGGCGTCAAAGCTGTTTTGGCGGGGGCGGATATTGTTTTGGTTTGCCACGAATATGATCATGAAATTGCTGTGTATAATGGTATGCTGCAAGCTCTGCGGGAGGGACGAATCAGTCGTCAGCGAGTTGATGAATCAGTCCGCCGTATACTGAAAGTGAAGTTGCTGCACCTGCAATCGTTTGAATGATTCGAGCGGGAGAATTTTATCACGAATAAAATGAAACGACCTTAGAAAAATTGTTGAGA
>Ga0302211_10000171_pt1 | contig 25994 bp, 24 predicted proteins | sample II_Fen_E3_3_FD_200234 | JGI IMG/M metagenome (GOLD analysis project Ga0302211, IMG submission 200234) | Peat permafrost microbial communities from Stordalen Mire near Abisko, Sweden - II_Fen_E3_3 | ecosystem: Environmental > Terrestrial > Soil > Wetlands > Permafrost | place: Sweden: Abisko... | reverse complement strand
GTACAATTTAAAAAGATTCTGACAAGTCTATTGTATGAAAACACTTGTGTACCCTACAAAAACACTAAGGTACTGTGGCCGCCCGAAAACCGCAAGGGTCGCGAGCAGCGCATGGTAGGGGCGCACCCAGACTTTTTTGACCATTTCCGCTACGACCAGGTGTTCGTTTACTAGATTATGTAAAAAGGAGGTTACTTATGCCAGTACAAAATGTATCTTTATGCACGCAGGAAGTGGGTTCCGGGCAACTTGCCGAACTTTTAGGATTGACAGATCGAAGAATTCGACAGCTTGCAGCAGAGGAAGTGCTCACGACGTACAGACGTGGGAAGTATTATTTAGGCGATGCCGTTCAGGCCTACATAAAATACATTAGGTCAGGCGAAGGCAGCCTCCGTGGAAACCCTACAGTCATTGCACCGGATTCGTCGTATAACGAAGAACGAACGAAGTTAACGAGTGTCCAACGGCAGCAAGCCGAACTGAAATTGAAAGTGGCGCAAGGTGAACTACACAAATCAGGGGATATTAAGGTACTTGTCGGCGGCATGATTGCTGTAACACGGGCAAGATTACTTGATATCCCAACTAAAATAGGGCCTAAGCTATGCGGCAAGAAGGATTTAGATGATATTGAGTCAATCATTGAGGCCGAGATAGTCTTAGCGTTACAGTCTTTAGCGGACTACGACAGTACTGTTTATGCTACTCGCGCAACCGCCGAGTTAAAAGTCGGTGATGACGTTGCGGGCGACTAATGCAAAAAGTAAAAGTGCTGTAAAGTCCACAAAAAAGACAAAGACCGTGGCCAAAGTAAAGAAGGCACCTGCGCTAAAGTCCACAGATGTTGCGGGGAAAACGCTTCGATTGTTTGGCCACATAACCAAAGTTTGGGCACCTCCAACGCACCAAACATTGTCGGAATGGTCCGATGAAAACAGAATATTGCGGTCTGCCACGGCTGCCGAACCTGGCCCGTGGCGCACGGACCGTACACCTTATTTACGAGAAATAATGGATTGTCTATCCGCGTCCAGTCCCGTTAAAAACGTTTCATTCATGAAGTCGGCGCAGGTCGGCGGTTCTGAAACGGGTAACAACTGGATAGGGTATGTAATAGATCACGAACCTGGTCCTATGCTGATGGTTCAACCGTCCAAGGATATGGCCAGGCAGTACTCACAGCGTAATATCGCACCAATGATTGCAGATTGTGAAGTAATAAAAAACAAACTAAATGATCCGCGAACGCGTGACAGCGGCAATACAACGCTGCGTAAAGAATTCCCGGGTGGGCTACTCGTTATAACTGGTTCCGAATCGGCTGCCGGACTTCGGTCAATGCCTGTTAAGTATCTATTTCTTGATGAAGTAGACGCTTACCCGCTTGATGTTGAAGGCGAAGGCGATCCGGTAAACCTCGCGGTAGCTCGTACAAGGACATTTAAACGGCGTAAGATTCTAAAAGTTTCGACGCCTACAATAGCTGGAGAGTCCCGTATTGAAAAGGACTACTTGGAAACCGATCAGCGTAAATATTATGTGCCGTGTCCTGAATGTGGGTTCATGCATGTACTTGAATGGTGCAATTTCGTTATTCCCGATGAAAACGGAAACAAGTTACCTGCTCAGGCACATATGTTTTGTCCTGAGTGCGGCGCCATTATAGAAGAGTGGCACAAGACCGAAATGCTGGAAAAAGGGCAATGGCGAATGACCTGTCCAGAAAAAGAAAATAAGTTTCGCCGTGGATACCATATTTCGACATTATATGCGCCTTTAGGCTTTTACAGTTGGGCAGAGATTGCGACCGACTGGCTGAACATTAAGAAAGATCAAAGCCAATTAAAGACGTTTATTAATACAATTTTGGGGCAAACGTGGTCCGAGGACACAGAAATAGTTGATTACGAAATGCTGTACAATACCCGGCGCCGCGTTTACCCTGCTAGTTTAGACGATGAAGTGCTTGTCTTAACAGCCTCGGTGGATACACAAGATAATAGGCTTGAATGTGAACTTGTTGGCTGGGATAAGGACTATAGAAGCTGGGGAATTGAGTATGTTGTAATTTTAGGTGACACGAAGTTGCCTGCTGTATGGAAGAATTTAGACCAGTGGCTTATGCGACAATGGCGCTACGAAGACGGAACGCCACTCAGTATCGCGTGTACATGCATTGATTCCGGCGGTCATGCCACGGAACAGGTTTACGATTTTGTTAAGCCGCGTGAATATCGTAGGATATATGCCATTAAAGGTAGTAGTGGCGGGTCTGCCGTGCCGCTTATCAGTAAGCCTTCCACATCGAATCGTAAAGGTGTTTCACTTTTTACAATTGGCGTGGACACAGGCAAACAAACGGTAACCGCTCGTCTGAAAGTTGATGACGAAATGCTGCCGGGACATTGTTTTTTTCCTATGGCTGAAAATGAGCAACCTGTTAAGGGATATGATATGGCTTATTTTAAAGGTCTAACGGTAGAACGTCGACGGGCTAAATATGTACAGGGGAAATTAAAGTATGAATGGTATAAGCCGTCAGGAGCACGTAACGAACCACTCGATTTGCGGACCTATGCTACCGCAGCTTTGGAAATTCTTAATCCTGATTTAGAAAGATTGTCAAAGGCACCGCGTCAACGTGTAGCCGCAGCACAAAATGCGCAGATAGCAAGACCGCAGATCAGAACGCATAAACGTCGCGTTCTAAGTGAAGGAATATAGCGTAAGGAGGACGATTTAATGGCCGATGTAGGAATAACATTAGAGCAGGCACAGGCGCAGTTAGCCGCGTGGCTTAAAGCTAGTGAACAGGTCGCCGCAGGTAAGTCATACCAACTGGCAAATGGCTTTCAGTGTACGCGAGAAAATGCAAAGTATACGCAACAGCAAATTGCATATTGGCAGCGCATGGTTATGCGTCTAACACCTACCGCGCAAGGGGGTAGGAAAATGTTTTCACGATTTTTTCCGATTGATACATGATGAATCAAAAGCCGCCTAATATATTAGATCGTGCAATTGCGTTTATAGCACCGGAACGCGCTTTGCGCCGAGAAAAAGCAAAAATACAATTGGGCTTTATGAACTCAGGTTATGCACAACATGGCGCCAGTTACACGAAAAAGTCCATGCAGGGTTGGCACGAAACCAGTAGTTCTCCTGATGAAGACATAACATGGAACCTGCCGACGATACGAAATCGCTGTAGGAACCTGTTTATGGGAACGCCAGTAGCTACAGGTGCACTGAAAACAGCACGAACGAACGTAATCGGTCCAGGTTTAAAGCTTAAGCCGAATATTGACATTGAAACTTTGAAAATGACAGAAGAAGAAGCTGACAAATGGGAAGACAATGTTAGTAAAGAATGGGCGTTATTCTCTGAAAGTAAAGAGTGTGACGCTGCTAGAACCTCAAATTTTTGTCAATTACAACGTTTAGCGTTCCTTTCAGCCCTCATGAGTGGTGATGTTTTCGCCCTTTTACCATCAATTAAGCGTAAAAACGAGCCTTACGACCTAAAAATTCAGTTAATTGAGGCCGATCGAGTGTGTAATCCGTACTTAAAGCCGGAATTAGGCAATTTTCAGGCCGGTATTGAGGTCGACAACTACGGAGCACCAGTTCGCTATCATGTGGCCAAATACTATCCGAATAGCCTGATGATGCAAAGTATGAACACCTGGACTGCTGTAGAGGCCTTCGGGGCAAAGTCAAACAGGCGTAACATGATTCATTTAATGGACTTGGAGCGGCCTGGACAGCGAAGAGGGGTGCCGTTTTTAGCTCCTGTTATTGAATCACTGAAGCAATTAGGCCGCTATACGGACGCTGAATTGATGGCAGCCGTTATATCAGGATTTTTTACGGTGGCTATTACCTCAGACGCACCAAATCTAGCTACGGGCGAACAAGGTGATCTTGAATATGACGTCGGAGCACCACCAGGTAGCACGGTAACAGAGCCACCTTCTTCTGATCCAGGTATAGCACTAGGAAACGGAACAGTAGTGGAGTTAGGTGCTGGAGAGAAAGTCGAAACGATTAACCCTGGTCGTCCTAACGCTGCATTTGATCCGTTTGTTACAGCAATTTTACGGCAAATCGGGTCCGCTCTCGAAATTCCTATGGAACTTTTGATTAAGCATTTCACAGCTTCTTATAGCGCGTCAAGAGCCGCAATATTAGAGGCATGGAAGTTGTTTAAAACGCAGCGCACGTGGGTTGCTACAGATTTCTGTCAGCCGATATACGAAGAATGGTTGACCGAGGCTGTAGCAAAGGGCCGCGTAAGCGCGCCAGGTTATTTTACTGACCCACTTATACGTAAAGCATATTGTCGTGCGGAATGGAACGGGCCGGCTTGTGGTCAGCTTGATCCGGTGAAGGAAGTTAATGCAGCAGTAACACGTGTCAACAACTGTTTTTCAACTAGATCAAAAGAAGCTATGGAATTAACAGGAACGGATTTCAATTCTAATTATCGTCAACGAGTGAAAGAAGAAAAGATGATGGTTGCAGGTAACCTGATTGCTGCAAACAGTGAAACAGAAACGATAAGAGATAACAAGAATATAAATGAAAATGCAGACGGAACACCCGCAAATGAGAAAGGAGGTAGCACACAAGATGCCACAAAAGTTTTGGAAAGTGATAAATCAAACGGAAAATAGTGCCGATTTGCAACTTTACGGTGATATTTCGAGTCAATCTTGGTGGGGTGACGAGGTTACGCCACAACAGTTTGCGGACGATTTAAAAAATCTAGGTGACGTAGATACGATCAATGTACACATAAACTCTGGCGGCGGTGATGTTTTTGCAGGTGTGGCAATTTATAACATGCTTAAAAGCCATCAAGCGTCAGTAAACGTGCACATCGACGGTTTAGCGGCAAGTATTGCTTCGATTATAGCTATGGCGGGCGACACGATTACGATGCCCGCAGGAAGTATGATGATGATTCATAACCCGGCGACAGTTGCTAGGGGCGTGTATGGTGCAGGCGATTTGCGGAAAGTGGCGGATACGTTGGACACAATCAAAGAGTCTATGATTGGTATTTACGCTGCGAAGTGTGGAAAGACGACAGATGCCATTTCACAGATTATGGACGCCGAAACATGGTATACATCGACTACGGCTGTAGCCGAAGGCTTTGCAACAGATACCGATGAAACAGTAGCTTACGCGGCCTGCCTTGATAAGGAAAACCTGATTATTAACGGTGTATCCTTCAAATCAAGTTTATATAAGCATTTACCACCTATAACAAATGCTATAAAACCGCAGGTAGTACCGAAGGTTCAGACGGAGCCTATCAAAAACGTAAAGGAAGTTGAATTTATGGATATTAACGAGTTGAAGGCAAAATATCCTGACGTATATGCGGCAGTATACGCGACAGGGCAGACAGATGAACGTGCCCGCATGAAAGCAATCGACGAAATTGCAATGCCAGGTAACGAGGCTATTGTAAATGCGGCACGTTACGACACAGGGATTTCTGCGGAAGCTGTAGCAATGCAGATTATTCGTGCAGACAAAGTGGCTCGAGCAGGCGTTTTACAGAATATTGCCTCAGATGTTGCCACGGGTAATGTTAATCAGATTCAAAATGAACCAGTACCGGACGCAGGTGCAGCAGAAGACGCAGAAAGAGCACAAATGGCCGCGGATATGGCCGCCGCAGCAAATAACCGTTTGAAAGGAGTGCAGTAATATGAGTCAGGGAATGTCGAGTCTAGGGTCTTTAACCTATGACAATTTATTTTCGGGAAATGTTGCCGATATTGTCACAGCGCCGGGGATTTTATTATCCGGTCAGAATGTCGTAAGAGGTACGTGCCTTGGGATTGTGACAGCTTCGGGTAAGCTTAAACTTTTGAACTCGGCCAACACGGACGGTTCACAGAACATCTTTGCGATTGCCGCGGAAGACACGAACGCTTCGGCAGGTGATACGCCTATTGCGGTTTATTACACAGGCGAGTTTAACGGTGCCGCTTTAACCTTTGGCGGTACGGATACCGCAGCGACACATAAAGTGGCCGCAAAAGACGTCGGGATTTTCTTCGGCACAAACGTAACAGTAGGAGGTACTTACTAATATGGCAATTGATCCTTTTGAAACACGAACCCTTTTGCAGGCTGTAGAAATGATGAAACCTGCACGAACCTTTTTACGAGATACCTTCTTCACTGATGTGCAAACGTCTATGACAGAAAATGTTGATATTGATATTGTCAAAGGCGCACGTCGTGTAGCACCATTCATTCATCCTCGCTTAGGCAGCAAAACAGTAGATGCAATCGGTTATTCGACTGTTTCATTTACGCCACCTAATGTAGGTGTTGATTACAATTTCACAGGTAAAGATTTGCAGAAACGTTTGCCTGGTGAAAATATTTACAGTGGTCAAACCCCCGATTCCCGTATGGCTAAATTGATTGGTGGAAAACTCGGCGAATTTGATACCATGATTTCTCGTCGTGAAGAATGGATGTGTGCACAGGCTATGTGCACAGGTCAGATTCCTATTATTGGTGATGGTTACAATTTTGTAATCGATTACCAGTTGACGAATAAGGAAACTTTATCAGGCACGGATTTATGGAGTAATGCTGCAAGTGATCCTATTCAGTATTTGAAAAACAAGACACGGGCTGTTATCAAAGGGTCCGGATTCGCGCCAAATGTGTGTCTCATGAGTTCTGACGTAGGCGATGCTTATATGAAAAATGTTAATGTTCTTAAGTACCTTGACACGCACCGTACAAACATCAACATCGGTACAATTGACCCACGTCAAACGCAGCCGGGCGTATTCTTCATTGGTCATATTAACGAGTTGAATCTAGATTTATACAGTTATGAAGAATACTTTATCGATCCTACGGATGGCGTAGAAAAATCGCTGATTCCGGCCGGAACTCTGATTCTGTGTTCTTCGTTAGTAAACTTCAAAATGTTCTATGGCTGCATTATCGACGTTGAACAGGGTTCCTTTGCAATGTCGCGTGTTCCTAAATCTTGGACGATCAAAAAACCTTCGGCAAGAGTTTTACAGCTTTTGAGCAAGCCTTTGCCTGCGATCACGTTACCTGATGCAATGTTCGTGTCTAAAGTGCTGTAATGACACTCAAAGACAACATTGCTGCTGATGTGTTAATGGTCATGAACGAAGATGAAGGCGCAGAACAGATCACCTATAACGGGACGGCTATGTTGGCCATCCCGGAGATAGGTGCAGATAATGTAAAAGGTAATACGTTTACTCGCGAAGGTAGTTCGGCAGACGCCGCCTTTTGGGTTTTAGTAGCTAATGTGCCGAAGCCTATAGGCGGTGACAAAATCATGCATAACGGAATTAAATGGACCGTCGCGCGTGTCGCATCAAACGCAGGCGGTCTGCAAAAGATAGCTGTAACGGGTAAAGAATCAGTTTATAAATGATTTGTAGCTAAAGGAGTAGTTTTATGAGCATAAGTATTCGTGATGAAGCGTCGCCTTTACTGCAAATGATGATTGATAAATATCCTGATGCAACAAGGGGCGCTCTAAAATCAGTTGGTTATTGGGCTATGAAGCAGATTCAAGGTGGAATTTCGAGTCAAGCGCCTGGCGGTGAGCAGTACGCGAAATTCTACCCGCAGCCTCTTAGGCGTGCATTAGATCAAATACTCGATGGAAGAGGTAAGTCGAATTACCCTCCGTTAGGTAAGTTACAAAGAGCCATAAAATACAACTATTTAAACAGTAATTCTCGCGGAATGACGGTAGTTGTTGGCTGGACGTCAGGCAGTTCTATAAATCTAGGTGAAAAACAGCAAGAAGGTTTTTCAAGACCGATGACTGAGGCTATGAGGCGTGCATTTGACGCCTCTTTTGCTAAATTAGGCTTGAAAATACGTATTGCGAAGTCCACTACACAGATTTCAACGCCTGCTCGACCAACTATAAGCCCTATGTCAGGAATTATTGATGCGCAAGCCCCCGCGAAGTTCGAGGGACTTTTCAAACAGTATATATTGTCAGGTCCTGTGACGCGATCCGCTTCAGGAAATAAACGACAGTATAAAGTGCTAAAAGAATTTTAAGGAGGTAACAGCATGTTACCAACTTTACCAATGATCGACATAATCACAAAGTGGAAAAACGTGCTCGTGGCAGACACACCTTTGAATGATTTCTGTTTAGCTAAGTATGGTCGAAAACCTCATATTTATGTAGGCGTTGATCTACGAAACCCTCCATCAGAGGACGAACCGGAACTGTTTCCTTATATTGTTTTACTACCAGGGCCAAAAACCGAAGGACTGAATCAGTCGGTATATACGTATACGCCAACGGTTGGGTGGGTAGTAATGCAAGAGAATACGACAGTCGAAGGTGATGTTACCTTTTATGACGGGCTGACGGAAGCCGACGAAATGGGTCAATTAATCTTTGCAGCGGTGGCCGAAGCCAATCCTGATTACCCGGTTACGCAGTTAGACGTTAAGTCAACAGGATTCGCGATAGCTCCACAGTACGCGGGTACATTTGATGCCACAATCTCAATACCTATTACGATGGGCGTTGAACTTGAATATTAAAGGAGTGGTTACTATATGGGTCAAGCAATGGGCGTCTACGGCAAAACTACCGTGGACTTTGAAACTGCTTTAGGTGTAGCCCCTACAACGGTGGCAGGTAAAACGCTTCCGTTTATCACAAATCAGTTAAACTCAAAGCAAAATCTGAACAAATCAAAAGTTATTTCCGGGGTGCGTTCTGATTCTCAGGCGGCCTACGGAAATATTGACGTATCAGGCACAGTTACCACGCCAGTCGATTTAAAATCAATCGGTTACTGGCTTAAAGCAATGATAGGCAATCCGACAACTACAGCAAACTCGGCAGGCGTATCGGGAACGGATTTCACACATGAGTTTAAAGTAGGTACGTCGCTTGTATCTATGCTTATCGAAAAGTTAGTAGGCAGCACGTATTTCCTTTACAAAGGCTGTAAAGCTGACACGATGAAAATTTCCGTCGGCGGTGATTCCGAGTTAGAAGCACAGCTTGACTACGTAGGGTGCAAAAGTGCTGTAGGTACAACGCCTTATGATGCAGCAGCTACAGCGGTAAAGCAAACGGATAAGCTGAACCAGTTTCAGTGTGCAATTAAGATCAACGGGACAGCAGCTACAGGGGTCATTAAATCAGGTGATTTTACACTGAATAATAATCTTGATAAAACATGTTACACAATTGGTGATTTGGGCTACCGCAGTCAAATTGCGGAAGGTTTGGCGCAGGCTTCAGGTAGTTTTAAAACGTTGTTTAATGACGTTACGTTTTTAAACTACGGTGTTAATCAGACAGTGGTAAGTATGGAAATTGTTTGGGCAATATCTCCGTTAAAATCATTATCGTTCTTGTTTCCGGAAGTCAATTTCTCAAGAGCCGATCCAGGTATCACGGGTCCGGGCGGCGTGGAATTAGACCTTTCCTGGGAAGCATTTTACAATAGCAACGCCGAAGGCGGCATTGTTGCAGTGACATTAAATAATCAAGTAGCAGAATACTGATAAAGGGGACAACATCAATGGCAAAAGAACTGGCAAAAGTACAAGATCAAATTTTATACAACGAAGATGTAGTGAAGCCGCGGGCATTAACGCGAAAAGAAAATAGACAGTTTCGCGAATCGGGTTTTCATCCTACGTACCCAATAAAAGATAAAAAAGTTACAGTTGATGAATTTTCCGATTACATTCTTGATAACTTTTATCCGAATGTAAATTTTGATAGCGTTGGCAATGATGTAATTATCAAGTTTGCTTCCGAAGTTATCGCCATGACATACGGACAGGGTGCCGCTGAAACAAAAAACTAATTGAAGTTTGGAACTGGTACAACGACGGAAAAGCTGATTACTGTGAAGAGCAAGCAAAACTTAATTACCCCTGTTACAAAGAAAGAGGGCGTAATGATTGCAAAGGCTGTGAACTTGAAAGACCAGTTTTAAACGAGATTAATTATGCTATATGGGATTTATGGGGCGCAGTTAGCACGCAATGGCGGACTGTAGCGGGCGCTGACCGTATATACTTTCTAGGCCTCGACTATACCGCTGTGTATAGCGTAGCAAACACTTTAGACATAGAAATGACACCTTCACTATTATCAAAGTTAAGGCTACTAGAAAACAGTTGGTGTAGAAAAAGGAACTCGAAAGGAGGTTAATACATGGCTTCGGATGTACAAATTCTTATATCAGCACAAGATCGAGCCACTGACGCCATCAACGGCGTCATTACTCGTTTAGAAACAATGACAACTACGATGGATTCTACAGCTTCTTCGACGGACGCTATGGCCGAAAAAATGGACAGAGCGAGCGGTTCTATCATGAATTTAGGCGCAGGACTTGGAAATTTAGCCAAGTTTGCTATTAACTCAATATATTTTACAGCAATGGGCGCCGCGATTCAGACAATGACTGATGCTGTGAAAGATGCTATAGACACGATGGTCGGTTTTAATGCAAAACAAGAGCAAACAGCGATCGGATTTGAAACAATAATCGGGAGCATGGCGGCGGCAAAAACGATGATGGCTGATTTGCAGACGTTAGCAGATGAATCTCATTTTCAGTACAAAGATTTGACAAACGCCGCAGGCGTGCTGCTTGGATTCGGTGTAGCTGCTAAAAACGTTATTCCTGATTTAACAACAATCGGGAATGTCGTAGCTGGTCTTGGCTTAAGCGTGGACGGCATGAACCACGTAGTATTGGCCATAGGCAAGATGGGTCTTGAGTCGCATGCTTCGATGAAAGAAATTCGAGAGCTGAACTCTTGGCATATCAACGCTCAGAAGTATTTACAACAGGAACTAGGGCTAACGGCTAATCAGATCACGCATTTAAAAGATACGGGCGTAACAGGGGCGCAGGCTATGAAAGCTATTTTAGACGGTATGGCCAAAGACCCTATGTTTGCAAACATGATGGAAAAGCAAGCTAAAACTTTAATCGGCGTTTGGGCCACTTTAAAAGATCAGGCTGTTACGATATTCAGTTCAATTGGACAGCTTATCGAGCAGCCTATTTCTAACGCTATTCATAAAATAGTAGAACAAACGACGCAACTTGCGAGAACACTTCGGACAGCGGGCGGCGCCGGACTGTTAGAGGCAAACCCGCAGAAAAAAGAGGGCGAAGGTGCAAGTTTACGCGATACAAAAGAAACACCAACGATTTCGCCTGAATGGCAAGTGTCACTAGCTAAAGCTTATAACGCACTGAGTGCGTTCTGGGATAAAGTCGAAATGGTATTTACGTCGATCAAACAACTTATCAGTGATTCGATGGGCGGAACGGGTACGTTTGATACGTTCATCGAAGTTTTGACGAAAGCCGGATCAGTCGCACTGATTGCCGTAAATACTTTTGTTAAAATGGCTGATGTAATCGTCAAACTTACTAAGCAGACGGTCGAATTTGTAAACGGTAATAAAGACTTAAAGATGGCTGTAGAAGGCGTGGCTGCGGCCGTTCTTGCATACAATGTTATTACAGGAATATCGGCGGTTGTTACGTCGGCATGGCTTGCAGCTACTAAGCTACTTGGTCCAGCGATTTGGTTTGTTACAACGGCGATAGCTGAACAAGGTGTTGTGCAAGGTTTGGTATTTTCAGCTAAAGCAGGGCTACAGTATGCGAGTCTTGCGCGATATGCACTAGTGGCTGCTTCTGCTATCGGCGTTTTAGTTTTCGCCTATCAAGAATTTGAAAGCGGGAACAGAGCGCTAGGATTGGCTATAGCTGGCGTAACAGTAGCTTTGACTATCTACTCTAGCAGAGCCGCAATTTCAGCGGCTTGGACAGGCGTGTGCGCAGTAGCCACGGCAGCCTATGAAGGTGTTGTTGCTTTAGTGAGGGGAACTGTTATCGGGTTTGCCTTGGTAATGGGAACTTTAAATATGGTCATGGAAGGCTACAACATTATCACGGTAACTTCGGCAATCTGCACGGGCATTGTAGACGGAATAATTGCCGTCTGTACAGGAACCGTGGCACTTGCAGAGGGTGCGTGGGTAGCTGTGACGGCGGCAATCGCCGGATTCAGTCTAGCAAACACCGTAGCGGCAGTAGCTACAGCCGTATGTGACGGGGTGATAACATTAGTGACCGGAACACTCGGTATAATGGCTGTAGCATGGGACGCCGTAACGACAGCGCTTACATTGTTTACGACAGTCGAAGGACTTACAACAGTGGTTACTACGGTTTTGGGTGCAGTAATGGCCGTAATAGAAAGCCCGATACTACTTGTAGTAGCAGCCATTGGTGCCGCAATTGCTGTAGGGTATGAGTTGTATGCGAACTGGGATATGATCTGCTCTACAGCCTCTAACTTGTGGACAGGGTTGTGTAATTCCGTCACAGGTATTATGGCCAGTTTAGGAAATTGGTTTCAAACGTATCTGCCGGGTGTATATAACATGGTTACAGGTGCATTTACCTCAATAGCAAATGCTGTTTCCGATATATGGGACAGAATGGCAAAAGCCGTATCCGAAACATTTTCAAGTTTATTTAACTGGATTGTTGCAAAATTAGGTCCGATAGGAACGGCATTGCAAGGACTAGGAAGTGCATTAGGTGCAGGAATATCAGATGCTTGGACAACTGTAACAGCTAAGGTTTCGTCGAGTTCAGCGGGTTTGATGGACACGTTTAAAAAGATGACAGGGCTTGGCGTTGCAACCGATCAAGGGCGCGCGGATATTGCCGCACATACGCCGTGGGCTATGGACGATGACGGCAGCGGAGGTAAGGAAAAAAAAGGACGTAAAGGGCCAAAGGATAATTCGGAACAAAAGTACGAGCAAGGCTTCAAACAGATGGAAATGCTTTACGACTCTCTAGAAGAAAAATTGCAGGCTATTATAGGAACAAAACCTGAGCAAGAATACGCCAAGATTAGAAAAGAAGTCGATAAGGCACAGCAAGAAATAGATAAGGCCGCGTCAGAAGGCGTTGACACAAGCGATCAACAAGCAATCTTAGACTTGTATGCTAAAAAGGCACCGGAAAAAGTAGCCGAAGCCCTTGAAAGATCACGGAAAGAATTTGATCTTCAAACAGACTTAATGGCAGCGAAAGCCGAAAAAAATAAAACACAGCAAGCGGATTCTGCCTACAACGCAGCTAAAAAAATAAATGATCTTGAATATCAGTTGACAATAGGCAAACTCGAAAACGAAAAAGAAGCTTGGCGTAAAGCAGGAGAAACAGAAATTGCAATCAGTAATCGGGTTGCCGCAGCAGTTGCTACAGCGGATAAAGTTAAAATCGATGCTGACAAAAAGGCTGTAGATGACAATTTAAAAAACATGGAAAAAGAGTACGCTGCGGATATTGCATATAATAATGCATTAGTTAAACTTGGTAAATTAAGCGTGCAACAAGCCATGAACTCAAATTCGGCTATCTTAAGTAAGCAAGCCGCTGACATTAGCAAGTACATCAAAGGCGTAGGAGAGACTACACCGGAAGGCAAAGCCGCTACCGTGGATCAAGCAAGCACTGTAGAACAACAAGACAAAATAGACGCTTCCAATTTAACGAAAGCGTCTACGCAAGTGTACAAGACAATTAAACAGCATACCGCGGACTATGCAAAAATGTACAAAGAATGTTGGGACGGTATCGAGACGTCAGTTTCAAATCATTTCACAAAACTGGTCACAGGGCAAGAAAAAATAGGCAAAGCCTTAAAGTCAATGATTCTTGATATAAGCACAGATATTCTTAATATGTACGTAAAAATAGCCCTAGAAAAAACAATATTTTCTAATACGACGGGTAGCGGTGGCTCAACATCGTCAAACTGGTTTTCTAAGTTATTCGGTGGTAATCGTGCAGGCGGTGGCCCGGTATTTGGTGGAAATTCTTACATCGTAGGGGAACATGGACAAGAAGTATTTACGCCAGGTTCAAACGGAACGATCACGCCAAACTCAGCAGGCTCAGGCGGCGGGACACATGTTACGTATAATATTCAAACGCCAAACGCTGAAAGCTTTAAAAGATCACAAAGCCAGTTATCCGCAGATACTTTGCGGGCAGTAAACAAAGGAAGGAAGTTAACTTAATGGCGATAATATTCCATGATGTACAGTTTCCCCCGGCTATAGCTTCCGGTGCTTCCGGGGGGCCTTCTTTTTCTACAGGAATTGTTTCTTTACCGGGTGGCTGGGAGCAAAGAACTGGACGATGGGAACACGGACAGTGCAAATACAGTGTTGACCAGTCGGTTAAAAATAGGCTGCAATTTAACGAACTTCTTGCTTTTTTCAGGGCGCGTCGTGGCAAGTTGTACGCTTTTCGGTTTAAAGATTGGACTGATTTCAAAGCGGATCACGAAAAGATTCAGGCAGCCGACGGGGTTACGACGACACTACAGCTTAAAAAAACTTACACGGATGACGCAGGTTACACCGAAGAACGTACTATAACGAAGCCTGTAAAAGACACTGTGCACGTATACTTTGGCTCAGAAGAATTAACAGGAGTCACGGTTGACTATAGCACTGGCGCGGTCACAATTCCGGCAAACGTAGGGCTTATAACTGGGGAAAGTTTAGGGAATACCGATTCAACAAAGACTACGTTTTATGTATCGAGTAAACCTATTAAGTACGGAACTAATATACTTACTGTTTATGTAGATGGAATAAAAGTTACAGATGTTTCAGCATATGCTTATACGCTATCTTCGGAGGACGGCTCAGTAGTTATAAGAAATAACGACGGCACAGCCCTGGGCAATAAAACGCAAGTAGTTGGGACGACAGATGATGCAGTATTGTCGTATAACATAGGAACAATAAAGAACTATGTTTTAGGCAGCATAACTGTGAAGAAAGCCGTGTCATTTTTTGACGACGTGGCAGCTACCTACGACCAAACCACGGGCTTAGTGACTTTCGATAAACTTCCCGGAACTTCTACAGGTTTTGAGGTAAATGTCACATCGTCAAATAATACAATTTACAGTTTCCCTGGTGCACCTGACGGAAAACTGTACAATGTTTATTTGAACGGAACGAAAGTTGATCCGTCGCAGTATACCGTAGACTATACAGCTAATACTATAACTTTTGCGAGTTATCCTACAGGCGGACAAACACTGACAATTGATTTTGTACTAAAAGGTCTACAAACTACGATTGCTTACAAACAGGTTTTACCCATTACTGTTGACTACACATCGATAGCCGACATAACAGCGTCTTTTGAATTTGACGTTCCTTGTCGTTTCGATACAGATGACATGCCCGCCTCTTACGAAGTATTTGAACAATTTAACTGGACGGGTATAAATCTTGTGGAGGTTAGAATCAAATGAAGGATTACGGATGGCTACAAAATGATGTTGTAACGGCGGCTTGGTGCTGGCGATTAGTCTTGAAAAATGGCACATCGTTCGGCTTTACTAGTCACGACGAAGACATAACTTATAAAGGTGTAACGTATACGGCAGCTACAGGATTCTCGCCTACTTCGGTAGACGGGAATAGTGATTTATCTACCGATAATTTAGACGCGAGCGGCGTTATTACTTCGGATTTAATAACGGCGGACGACATAAAAGCAGGGCTGTATGCGGGTGCACAAGTTAGCGTTTTTCTTGTAGATTACGCAGATACTACGCATGACGCTTTGATCTTGAGATCAGGAACGATAGGCGCTATAGATTCAGGGGAACAGCTATTTAAAGCTACCGTCGAAGGACTGACCGTTAGGCTACAACAAACTACTTCAAAAGTATATCAAAAGACGTGCCGGGCCAGTTTCGGGGATAACGATTGCGCTATAAACAACATTAGTTCTTTTGAACGCTGTAGTTTCGCAAACGCCTTTTTTGACGGCACGCAGATAGCAGGTGCTTCGTTTAAACAATGCGATTTTAAAGGAACGGTGTTAAATACAGCAGGTAATTTGTCAGCAGCTAACAGCTTTATTGGCTGTGATATGCGCGAATCGGTACTAGCAAACGTAACTGACCCACAGTACCCTTTGAATGATGCCACATTTACAAATTGTAATATGCGTAATGCTACAATTGGACGAGCCTTTAAAGACTGTTACTACAGCAATTGTGACTTCACAGAGGCCTCGTTTAACGCACTAGAAACTAATTTCTTAGAAGGTGGCTTTGATAGCTGTTTGTTTAGACGTACAACGATGGACAAAGCAAAGTTAACCCGAAATGCTGCAAATTACGCAGGCTTGTATTTTAACACAAGAAAGATAGAAAACTGTATCTTTGACAATGTGGAGATTTTTAATAAGTGCGACACTAGTTATAAAAAGAACGACGGAACTACAGCTCTTGTAGACACGACAACAAATGTTCCTTCTAGTTATGCCGACATTATCAATTCGGCTGTAATAGAAAACAGCTTAATAACGAACTGTGTTCTTAACGTTAATACGCTTGACTATATTACTTTCAAGGACTGCGAAATAGATAGTCTGACAACAATGAAAGGCTATTGGTGGACTAGATTTATTAATTCGGCAAAAGAACTTGAGCTGGTTATAAGTAGCACAAATCGTAATACACCAGGATCGGACGCAGACGAAAATGAAAGGCTATTAGCTACGTACAGAGCCACCAATGGTAGTTATCACGGAAACGCTGTAAGCTATGGTGTTTCCGTGACGATTACTAAACCCGTACTGCAAACGACACCGATACAGATTAACGTAAATGTGGACGTTCCTGTAACTGATACCGTGTACAGAAATAAAGACTTTAGCGCACACTCCATTTCAAATCAGAATTTTACAAGATGTACATTTATTAACTGCATTTTTGATGGTATGCGTATTGAAACAATGACGTTTTCATTATGCACTTTTTCAAATTGTTCTTTTGATGGAACAAGTTTTCCTTATGTAGTATTTATTAGTCAATGTACGTTTACTGATTGCTACTTAGCCAATACAAAGTGGGCGTCAATATCGGCTATATCTAAACAAGGTGTAGGGGTTACGTGGGGCAGCGAAGGCGTACGTTATGTAGCAGGTGTCACTTTAACAAATAAAGAGTTCACGATAAGTCTCGCAGATTTTACTCTTAACACTTATCACGGAAACGGCTACTGTTACTTTATAAACGGTAAGAATAAAGATATAGGCTACGAAATAAAGTCAGCCACGCAAAATGCAGCAGCTACTGTTACTATCACTTTGGCCGTACCTACCATGTTCCCTATAAACGTAGGTGATGCTGTGAAGATAACGTCAGGCTGTGACGGAAACTTATCTACATGCAAAAACGTCTATAATAATGTTTTACATTTTAGAGGAGAACCGTATATCCCCGGCAATGACTACATGACAAGTTACGTAATCCCGTCGAATACCACTGCAGAGGACATAACGTATACAAACACGGGCGATGACATTAATACGATAGGTGTCGCGGGAACTATAGTGGCTGTAGACAGCGTGGCCAACACTATCACGACAAATTTGACAAATGCTTCAGGGTTATTCGATGGAGGCACGCTACAGTTTGGCAGTTCGGAAGCTACACGTTATGCCGTTACCAACTATGCAAACGGTGTGTTTATCATGAATGACACAAATGTAGTTACAGACGAGGCTTTCGTAGGCCGAATGGTTTATGCGAGACAACGCAGTTAGGAGGAAAAGTTTATGTACCGAAAAGAAATAGTAAAGGCAGCGTTATCCTGGTTAGGCTTACGATGGCAACACCAGGCCAGCGTTGAAAACGTGGCTTGTGATTGCGTAGGCCTTATCCGCGGTGTGCATAAACAAGTTACAGGCGGCGTACTCGACGTCCCTACAGATTACCAAAGACACTGGCCTTTATACCATGAAGAAGAACGGTTATACGGTGAATGTTTAAAGGTCATGGACGAAATAAAAGTAGACGATGCCAAGGAAGGCGACGTATTACTTTTCTTCTTCGGTAAAGGTCCGGCTTTTCATATGGCCATAAAAATAAGTAATACAGAGTTTATTCACTCGTGGGAAACCGCGGGTATTGTTGCATTAACACGATTTGACTCGCCTTACAAGGGCACCAAACAATGGCGGGAACAAATTCGTTTTGCGTTCAGGTTCAGAGAGTTGGTGGACTAATGGCCACAATGGCAATACAAGCAATCGGGGCAGCTAACGGTTGGAATTGGGTATTCATGGCAGCAGGCGCTTTACTTGGCAATTATCTTGATAGCAAGTGGTTCGGGACAAATGTACAAGGCGATCGATTATCAGCTTTAACTATTCAGTCGTCAAGCGCAGGCGTAGCCATACCTAAGTGCTATGGCAGTATACGCTGTGAAACAAACTTGATATGGGGAACACACTTTGTAGAACATGCTAATAAACAGCGATCCGGCGGCAAGGGCGGTGGTTCTACATACACATCATACACATATTCGTGCTCGTTTGCTGTGGCTATTTGCCGTGGTCCTATATCAGGTATAGGTCGGGTGTGGGCTGATGGAAATCTAATCGATATATCACAGTATGACTATTCACTGTATTTGGGTGATGAAACGCAAATGCCTGATCCTTATATCGAAGCCAAACAGGGCGCGGGCAATGTTCCAGCACATCGCGGCTTAGCTTATATAGTCTTTAAAAATATGAGTATCACCACATACGGAAATCGTGTTCCTAGTTTAGCCATAGAAGTTTTTACACCTGTAACGAAGCTATCTGATATTGTGGCAGATGTATGCATGGAACACGGTATTGATGCGGCTCAATTGGTTGTCAGCGATCTTGAAAGTGTAAGTCTTCTTGGATTTAAAACCGATACCAGTCAGACAGGACGGGAAAAGCTACAAAATCTACAGAACTATTTCATATTCGACGGTCGTGAAAATGATGGTGTACTTGAATTTATAAAACGAAGTAATTTCTCGAATGTTTATGCAGTTCCTTATGAGGATTTAGGTGCTTTTGAGTCAACACCTTCCGATGAACCGTATAACTTCAATAACCCCTCTGATTATGATATGCCGCGTAGTGTAACGCTCAATTTCTTATCCTACGAAAATGACTACCAGCAAGGTTCGATAACTGCCAAACGTAGAAATGTCATTAGCACAGATGATATTACGGTTACGGCTAATTTTGCACTACACGATGCAGACGCAAAGGCTGTAGTAGATACGCTTTTATATGCTCAGTGGATAAGCGGAAGATCGTTTTCGGCTACACTGTCGAGCAAGTGGGCACATCTAAAACCGGGCGATAAAATCGAAGTTACTTTTTCATCAGGTCTTAAGGTACTGTTTCTTTTAAAGAAAGTAACCTTCGGTGATCCGGGTCTAGTCAAAGTTGAATGTGTTGTCGTCACGGCCGATATGTATACCATAGCCCCTAAATATGCAGACAGCACAAATAGTGCACAGACTGTTACAGTCCCAACTGATGTTACAGCAGAAATTATGGACTTACCAAAACTGCCGGGAGATACAAAAACAACGGATGATAACACAGTGTATATTGCAACAACGGGGGATATTTATGTTGGTGCTAATGTTTTCCAATCGAAAGATAACGGCAACGAGTACGATCTCGTCGTATACAACAATCCAAAAGCTGTAATGGGAACGGTAGCCGAACAAATGGCTCAAGAATCTGCACAGCTATTCGATCATACTACAAGCATAAACGTTACCCTTATTGCGGGAACATTGGCGAGTATCGAACAGCTTAATTTCTTACAAAACGCAAATTTAGCCCTTATTGGAAACGAAATTGTTTCGTTTAAAAATGCTCTATTAGTCAGCGGGAATACGTACAAATTAACCGAGTTTATAAGAGGTATGTTCGGTACAGAGAGTGCTATTTCGCAGCATCTTGCAGGCGAACGATTCGTGCTACTGGCAGAAGGAACGCTGGGGGGAATAACATTACCGGCTGCAAGTTGGCACACGTCCTACAGCTACTTAATCGGGCCTAAGACACAGGTTGAAACAGCAGATACTTATGTCAAAAAAGACTTTACCGGACAAGGCGTCATGAGTAAATGTCTCGCACCTTGTCATGCAAAAGCCGTAAGAGATAGCGGGGACTTAAATGTTTCCTGGATACGCCGAACGAGAACCGGGGGCGAATGGAATGACTACGTAGATGCATCTTTAGGAGAAGCTACCGAAGCATATTCGATCGACGTGTATAGAAACGGAACTGCGGTCAGAACAGTAGCTGTGACAACGCCGTCTTTATTGTATACACAGGCACAGCAGATTGCTGATTTTGGTTCAGTTCAAAGTGCAGTGCGCTTTGTTATTTATCAGATGAACGAAACAAGAGGTAGAGGATATGGAAAGGACGTTACACTATGAGTGATGAAACACCTAGATTTAATATGCCTTATATAGTACAAGCACAGGCGTCAAAAGAAATAACCCATAACGAAAGCCTTAAGATAGTAGATGCGCTTTTACAGGCAGCGGCCGAAAATTCCGCTTTAACTGCGCCACCTACTACGCCTGTCGAAGGAAGCCTGTATATTATTGCGACAGGTGCCACAGGGGCGTGGTCAGGAAAAGACGCGTACTTAGCACAATATATCGGTGGCTCTTGGACTTTTTACCAGCCTTTCAGCGGTCTTCTTGTTTGGGAAAAAACCGCTAAAGTTTTCAAGTATTATGATGCTGCTTGGATCACATGGTCAGGAAGCGGCGGTTCGAGTTCAACTGGTATTACTTCATGGAAAAATGCCTATAACCCAGCGACCGCGTATGTTGAGTTTGACGGTGTGTACTATGAAGGGTCAGCATATATTGCTGTAGCTGCTTCGACAGGTGTTACGCCGGGAACTGATAGCAATAAATGGAGTATATTAAGTTCAAAAGGCGATAAAGGCGACACCGGAACCGCGGGTGCAACAGGAGCGAAAGGCGATAAAGGCGATAAAGGCGACACCGGAACGGCAGGCGTTAAGGGTGATACGGGAACAGCAGGCGCTGATGGGGCACCGGGTATAAAATGGCGTAAAACATACAGTGCGACTACAGACTATGTTTTACATGATGCCGTAACTTTAAACGGAACATCTTATTTAGCACTGGTCGCTAGCACAGGTGTTACGCCAGGAACCGACGACAATACCTGGTTTGTCCTTGCACAAAAAGGAGCTGATGGAGCAAGCGGTTCAGGCACAGGTGACATGCTAAAATCAGTCTATGACACGAACGGCAACGGTGTAGTAGATCGTGCGGCGTCAGCCGATTCGGTAGCTTATGCTAATGTGACGGATAAGCCGGAAACGTTTACACCTACAGCGCATAAAAGCACACATGCCGCAGGCGGGGCAGATGCTTTGTCACCTTCGGATATTGGGGCATTACCTGTAACGCTAACGACAGTGTCCTCAAATGACATTATCATTTATGATGCTGTTGCCGCGACTTGGAAAAATTCAACGATTATTGCTGATCTGCAAACGGCATTAAACACAATAAACGGGGTGAGTTAATTGAGTATTGCTGCGAGTCTTACGCTACTTAATAGCACAAAAGCAGCCCTAAAGGCTGCAATTATCGCAAAAGGCGTCCCGGTTGCAGACACCGACGCTTTTTCAACATATCCGACAAAAATAAGAAATATTACTTCCGGCGGGGGCAGTAGCAATCCCTCAACGTCCTACACACCTACTGTAGTTCAGCATGCTATGAGCACTGATGTTAACAGTAATCCCATATTAGCAAGTGCGCCTACTACCGGAAACATGCTAATTGCTTGTGTGGCACATTGGGAAGGTAGTTATGCCTCGCCGTCAGGATGGATTTATCTTAATGGAACACCTACAGCAACAAAAGATAACATCAGATTGTTATACAGATTCGCGGTGGACGGCGACACAACAACTCCTTTTGATTCGAGTGTAAATGGCGCTGTTGCGTTATTTGAAGTCGCAGGATTACCACGGGACATTACGACACAACGCAATTCGATACTAAAAGACATTACGACTCTTGTGGTATCTGGAACACTTGATACGACTTTTGAAAGTTTGGCTGTAGCTACCTCGGGGCTTATAGTAGGTATGTTTTCCTTCTACGGCGGAACAACAAAGCCTGTGCTAAGTGGAGATAATATACAGGAAATGAACAATGCACAATATACAAATCACTCTGTTATTTCTTTTAAGGATAACTTTTCTGAAAAAACATCAGTGACACTGACTGCCACAACGACAGACTCAGGAACAGGAACAGTTTTCGCAGGCATTGTGTTTCCTAATCTTCCCAACACCTTAAACGGCGGATCAATGGAAGCGGCCTTCACAAAACCGCAAATAGTTGACTTCGCAACAATAAAAGAACCTACGGGCGGCTACATCTCAAACACTGAAAACGGCATTAGAATCGTTGGCATAGGCACGTCCTCAAACACTAATGTTTTAAGCTATGCGTTAAAGCCTATCACAAGAGGGCCGGGCGGTTGGCAATTAACTACTAGAATCAGACGATTTACACCTTTGGAACAATGGGGCATGATGGGCGTAATTATTCGGGATAGCGTTTCAGGAAAATCATCTGCAATTTGGCTAGGCAACGATAACGGCGTTGGTTTTAACAAAAACTACTTTTCTGATGACGACACTTGGAATGGTGTTTCGGGCGTAGCCGTATTTGCTAACCTAAATTTTTGGTTGCGCATTACCGATAACGGAACTACGCGTACATGGGCCGTAAGTAATACAGGCGACTTTTGGACAGACATATACAGCGAAGCGTCTGACTCTTACATCACACCTACGCATGCAGGCGTCGGGATAAACCCTAATTTCGGTAATACAAGTTACTTACACGGCAAGTTGGTCGGTATGGACGTGTATTCATTCAAGATGGAAGCGCTATAAACAAAGGAGGATTTTATGGATAGTACAACATGGCTCACAACACAGCAAGCCGTATCCATTCCCATTCAGGCGCTTATATCGGTAGTCGTGGTATGGGGGGCGATTTACTTAATTAGGAAATTGCCTCCCATTCTCGAAAAGCTCTGTGTTTTACTTGCGGAGCTTAAGCAGGCTGTAGATAATAGCACAAAGGCCCTCACAACGGTACAAGAAGCCATCAAACTACAAGCGGATACAATGATAAAGCATGACGAAAAAGCTACAGCCATTCAGGAGGAACTCATTCGTATACGGGGTGATTTAAAGGGAACTCATGGCGATATTGAAGACATTAAGCACAAATTAAATATGACGTAGAAAGGGTATGATTTTATGGGATTTAGACAAATAACATTAGCGGAAATTAAGCAAATGGCACTTGATAGCAAAGAAGCTGTAGAAAGCGCAGCCGCGGAACATGACAGACCGGTAATGGTTTACGGCCACTGGTCAGCCGGCAGGTATAATCAGTTTTTCAGCGATTACCACATTAACATTGACGATCAGGGCCGCTATTTCACTGATATCAACAGTTTTGCTGATCTTTTGGAACATACTTGGCATAGAAATTCAGGTGCGATCGGGCTTGCATTTGCAGCTTGTCTCAATGCTACTGAAAATGATTTAGGCGAATTTCCACCTACAGCTTTACAGGTCGAATCGATGGCACAGGCTGTAGCTGTTCTTGGCAACGTATTCGAGCGAGAATTAACGACAGACTTTTTCTTGACGCACGCAGAAGCAGCTAACATTGACGGCTACGGTTTAGGCTCAGGAGACCCCGAAACACGGTGGGACTTATGGGTCATGCCAGGGCTAGCTGACGGCGAGGGTGGTCATACAGTTCGTGGTAAAGGTATTTTCTATCAGATCAAATGGCGAAAAGGGGCTTAAGTATGGCGAAAGCGATATTCGGTTTCGTTGGCGGGTTTACGTTTGTCGATGGTGTGATTGAAACAGCTTCTAATGCTCTTGCGGATAATATAAGCCATGCATTCTCTATCCTGCCCGATAAAAAGGGCAATCTGCGAACGTGGGAAGCTGAGGGAACAAATAAAGACGGTGACAGGTATCCGGGGTTTTGGGACCACGACGTAAACAAATGGCAGGCAGACGTATGTGCAAAATTTGTACAAATTGACGTACAAAACTATGAGGATGGTGTACAACTAGCATGGAAATTACGCGGAACGATCTATGGCTATGTTGATTGCATTGAAGGTGGAATTTATGAATTGACGGGGTTCAGTGTTCCCGACACAGCCTTAACTATGGACTGTAGCGAGGCTTCTGCGAGGATTTTACGAGCAATGGGTATAAATGTATTACCCGGTCTAAAAGCGGGGTCTATAACCCCTGAGAGATTGTACAAAGAACTCGTTAATACATTCCATGCAATAGATATAACCGAACGAATAAGAAAGGGAGTTTTCGAATGATTTACACACAAGAACAGTTAAACGCAATGACACCGGACCAATTGAAAGCGACAATTCTACAGCAACAAACCGAGGCTGTAGTGAGCGCGCCTTCAACTATCGAGAAAATCAAAACGACACTGATTGACTTTAACAAAAATCTGTTAGTCAATCACGGGGTTTCGGTTCCCGTGGCAACTGTTATTTCAGCGGCAGCCGTAAGCGGACTTTTCAACATGGTCTATGTACTTATTCCATTAATCACAAAATAATAGGAGGAATTTATTATGAGCGACACGACTACAGATACAAGCACACTTACAACGGTGACAAACACAATTATTGATTTAGCAAGTGGCAGTGCGACCGATGCCTTATCTACAGCAGTGCAGAAAAAGATTGCAGCATGGACCGAAGAAATTGCTACAACAAAATCAAGCTGGGTGCAGTTCCGGGATACAGTATATATTTTGGCCGTATCTTTAGAAGCTGCAAAAGCATCAACGCAGATTGTAGCACAGTTAGCAAAGCTTAAAAAATAATAAAAAAGAAGCTACGAGGTTAATTCTTCGTAGCTTCTTTTTTGGAACTAAATGGAAACTCTTTATTTAAAAGATAAAGATATATAACTATATATAATATATATAACTATTATTAATAATATATTATATATATACTATATAAGTATAATACTATTATACTTTAGTTACGATTCTATTTGCTTTAACTTGTTTATCTAGTTTAGTTGCTGTAGTTATTTTTTCCCACACGCACCGAAAAAAATCACGGGAGCTTGGAACAGCTTTTTTTCTTGGACAACAAAATAAAAAGTGCTAGTACTGTGAGGTGCATTTTTAAAGTGAATCCATGGGAAAAATGGCTTACCAAATATCGCTGTATTCGTTCATATTCAGCCTTGTAGCAAAATAAATCGGCTAGATTTTGCTCTTAAATACTTGCGGGGAACCTTCCTTTTCTCTGATTTACTCTGTATTGACAATATATTCCTGTAGTAGCGTTTTGTAGGCTGTTTAATTTTATGTAGACAGTATTGAATTATTTTTTGAAATAATTGTAAGTTTAACATAGATTTACAATGTAAATATTTTGCATTTTATTTTACAGAAAAAGAGAGTTCCGTATTTCGTCATATTCAGCCTTGTGATAAAATAAATCGACTAGATCGAGATTCGTTTTAAGTCTGTTATCTTTAAATATATGCGTGTAGCTTAATTTTCAGACTATTTACGTTCCATAATTTTACATATTAATTTTATGTGGTTTACACTTTTGGTAGGGTCGGATTAGGTTCATGCAATTCTGTTTGAACTTAAGTAATAATGTTTGCAATGGCAAACGGCATGTGCTACTTTGTGTTGAAAATTCTACTTTGTGGTGAACGCTGATAAAATAGAAAGAGCCTTACAAGTGGCTACCTGTAAGGCTCTGAGCGACTACTGTAGAAGATTAATTTGCTACAAAATACCCATAGCGACTAGTTGACATCGAAGAGGTCACAGATTCGAATTCTGTTAATCCCACCAGTAAATTCAAGGCTTTTCTCTCTTTTGAGAAGAAGGCCTTTTTTATTTGCAAACATTTGGC
>Ga0302211_10000164_pt1 | contig 26864 bp, 27 predicted proteins | sample II_Fen_E3_3_FD_200234 | JGI IMG/M metagenome (GOLD analysis project Ga0302211, IMG submission 200234) | Peat permafrost microbial communities from Stordalen Mire near Abisko, Sweden - II_Fen_E3_3 | ecosystem: Environmental > Terrestrial > Soil > Wetlands > Permafrost | place: Sweden: Abisko... | reverse complement strand
TTGCTGTTGACAAGTAAACTTTACCATTTTTCTCAAACGTGGTAGCATAATGTCCGGTAGCTGTTTTGTCAAAATCCTTCCCTACCCGCTGTTCAAACACTCCAAACTTGATTAGTTTATTGCACATTACATCCGGATTTGGTGTCAACCCTTGCTTCACCTTATCAATAGTGTATGAAACCACATTATCCCAGTAATCTTTTTGTAAATCTATTATTTCGAGCTTGCAACCATATTTTCGGGCAATGAGCGATGCCATTTCTATGTCTTCTTCCGATGTACAATGCAATAGCTCATCATCATCCATACCTATCTTTATGTAAAACAACGATGGTGTATATCCTGACTCTTTCAACATATGCACCACCACCGAGCTATCAACTCCTCCTGACAGTAAAGTTGCTATATTCATTCTGAATTGTTCCTGTTCTTATAATGCATGGTTTATTCCATGCTTAATATCAAATATAATACTCGGCCATATCCACTATACCTGCACGCATGGCATACTTGGTGGCTTCGTGTACATTATTTACTTCTATTTTACGAAAGATATTTTTGCGATGAGTCATAATTGTATGAACACTCACATGTCTTTTGGACGCTATCTCTTTGGTTGTCTTACCCAACGCCATTTCTTTTAAAATTTCTTGCTCTGTGGCAGTAAGCAAGTTCTTAAATCCTTGATTTTGTATATTTCTGTTATTTTCGAGCAATATATTACTTACATGATTACAAATAAAACGATTTCCTTTTAGAGCTTCTTTCAATGCACTCAGTATCTCATCCTTTGAACTGTCCTTCATCAACACACTAAAAGATTGTGTGTTATAAAGCAAGGTACGCATAAACTCATCGCTCAGCTCATCCGAAAATAATATCCAATCAACGTTCTCAAATCTCGCCTGAAGTATCAATAATTCATTTACACTTTCGAAATCAAATAAGGTATAATCAAGTATAACGAGTGCATTTGGATAACTGACCAGCAGTGGGATTAAATCTTTCTTATCCGTTGCTTCGGTAACCACCTGCCCATCCGGTATTCCCTGAAAAAGGTAGTACCAACCGGCAATAGAAATATCCTGATTATCAGCAAGAATTACATTTCTCATTTATAGATATTTATTTAAAGTTATGCTTAAAAACGTAATGTATTGCACACACGCTATAATAAAACTATGAATGCTGGTGCAAAATTACTGTTTTCTACGTGTTTAAATCCTATTCGTATAAAAAAAGACGACAAACAGTCGTCTTTTTTATATATTATAATGTTTTCTAATTTGTGGAAACAAATTTATACCACTAATATTCCCAAAGATCTTGTTCCACATTCATTAACTCTGTTTCCAGTCTGTCTTGTTCTTTTTTAATCTTAACCGGATCAACCACATAATCTAAAAGCATTCTGTTGAACATGTTACTGTCACCCAACAAATAACTTGAATATAATTTTTGAGCAAAGAACTCATCATAAGTCAAGCGTTGAGTCTCATTTCCATTAGGAATTACAAACTGTTTTGCCAAATAAGGACGAAGCTCATCAAAGCTAAACCAGCACAAAACTGATTCCTGGAAGTATTTAATCGATTTCTTTGATTGAGTATTATCCGGGTGCAACGCATATAATGGAGCTATAGCCATTATCTGAGAATACATTCTGGATGAATGTTTATCAAAGAAGATAATCTCTTGCACTAAAAATTTAAACTGATTCTTTACGTAGTTATAGTATTGATCAGTATTTATTTTAAGCTCTTTTGATACAGAATCTTGTTGAATAAGATTATTATCGTCATCATTATTGTAGGCAAACACTTTTGAAAGTTCGTCACCTACCAGTTTATCTTCGTCATGAAACTGCGGCTTTAAGTCTCTTGCGTTACGTCTGTAGACAGTAATTCCATCAGTAATAGCATCAAGCATTACGCGAAACAAACTACGATACTCATCACTTGCACGCATTGGAAAGTAAAGTTGATAGTTCTGCTTTTCACGCATATCAATTACCCTATATACCACCCGAGACCATCTAACATCATCGGCTCGGTGATTTACTTTAGCAATAGTATCAGCCAAAGCATCCAACTCAGTAGTTTGGAGCCTGACGTTTCCTTTGCTATCAAAAAATGGCACTTGGTTAAGCTGCGCTTTCATTACGCTTGGTATAGCTGTAAAGAGTATGATTAAAGGAACAATCAAATATTTTTTCATATTTATATCTCTTAATTTGTTCAACAATTTCATGTATCTAAATTTGTACTTGTATTAATCCTAAGTTACGGACTTTTCCGTCGGGGCCTACTGCTTTTATGTTTTTGAAAGTTATTAAATCTCCACCTTCCAGTCTGTCAATATCACTTAGCATCCTTGCAGATAATCTTGATCCGCTCGTCGCCACAGACCCTAATGGTGTCACCATCGTGAACGATTGTACCGTGAAGTTGGCTTTTATCAATTCATCAGCTCCATAACTTGCTACAATAGCCACTCCAGACTTTAAAACTCTCTTGGTTAGCGCACCATCCTGAAGTAATCTGACAACACCACCGGCATCAGTATATTGTAAAAAAGATTTTGGATCGGGGATATATTTTACCCGATAAGCTCCACCACCCATTGGTAATTCTTTTCCGTCTATCTTGGCGTACACAGAGATATTAATCTCGCCATCCTGAGTTGGACGAATAATATATCTTCCGGCTACCTTTTGAACTGTTCCACCACTTACCCTTACGGATACATTGTCTGAAGCTACACCCGGTACCGAGATACCAAATTTATTATCAATACCACGATATACAACATTCAAATCTTCATTAGAAATTGTTGCAGAAGGGTCGCCAACAATATAATCACTCTTGAATGGATACGTCTTTATCGATCCATCTGTCATTGGCAGCTTTATAAATCCGGAATAATTAAAAGAACCGGATTTAGCACAATTTATATCGTAGATTCCGTCTTTAATTCTTGTTGATCCAATATAATATTCGGGTGTTTTTGTCGAATCTACAGCCGAAAGCACGATTCTTGAACTATACTTTCCTCCGCGAATTACATACCTCGAATTTGGTACTACTAAAGCCGTAATTTTATTAACTCTGAAATCTAACGCATCGGTTTGTCCTTTCAGATATTGTACCACTTCAGCTTCCGATGTACGTATATCACTTTGATATTTGGTCAGTATTGTAACCACTGCAGAAAGCGGCATTCCCTCAAAAAGAGCAACATCCCATGGCTTTCCATCTTTTGTTTTTTTAGTTGAGAATATGGCTTCATACATCTTTTTCTTAGATGGATTATCTGCCGAAAACTTAATCAAGAAATCTCTATAATCCTCAATCTTCTTTTGAAGTATCTTTCCGTTGCCATTATTAATCCCGTATTCCGCCGCTTTATCCAGATTATCTTTAGCCGTAATTTGTTTTACATAAGCGCTATCGTTTGCTTCATCTTTGTCGGCTAATCTGATAATATGCTTTTTAAAATCTTCAATATACTTATAAATTTCATCCGATTTCTGTTTTACCACCTTGGCCTTATCAAGCCATTCTTTCACTTTTTGAGGATTATCAGCATTTAAAGCTTCAAAATCGGCATATAAAGATTTATTTCTGGCGTCTGAAGACTCAATGGTTTTATGTAAACTATTATCCACCATAGTAAACCCATTCAGGATTTCGCTTGATACATTCAATGCCAACATTGCTGTAAGCACTAAATACATCATACCAATCATTTTTTGTCTGGGCGTTTCAGGACAATTTTTTGCTCCACTCATTAGAAAACTCTTTAAAATTTAAGATCAGGAAAAATCAACATTAGTTACTCAAAGCGTTTAGCATATTACCGTAAACCTGATTTAAGTCGGCAACCTGTTTAGCTAACTTTGATGTGCCTGTCTTGAAGTTTTCTGTTTCTTCAGCAGCAATTGTTGTTGCTGTTTTCATTTTTTGAACGTCTCTAACTACTACATTCAAATCCTCATTCACTAGACGGATTCGTTCAGTTTGCTGAGTTAATCCTTCAGATTGTGCCTGAATATTCTTCAGTTGAATTTCATAAATAGAATTTATTGAAGCCAGATTTTTATTAATATCTTCAACTTTTCCGGCATACAATTTAGTATTTTTCTCAACAGCATCCATACTGGCCGAAATTCCCTGATATGAAGTGGCTAATGTACCTGTAGCTCCATTAAGAGATTCCTGACTCTTGATAAACTTACCTGTAGTAGCTGATGCCTCATCAATATTCTTTACGAATTGGTCAGTAGCACCAATTACGCTTGAAAGACTTGAAAATTGCTGTGCTGTAGCAGTAAGATTTTTTATCCCTTCGGAGAGTTTCTGAACATCTTCATCATCAATTGTTTGATTATAATTGAGTCCAACCGCTCTTGCAGGTGCTGCTGAGATTCCGGTATTTACACTCTGAGACACCTTATTATTAGTGCCTACTGCTCCGTTCCCATCGAAATCATACACTTTATCCCAATCAAATTCTTTATGCGGTTTATCGAAGATACCTAGAGCAAAAAGAAATGCTTCCACAGACATACCTACACCTAACATTTGTCCAGCATAAGCAAGGTGTAAGATTTTAAACATAGCCCCGATAATAACCACAGAAGCTCCTAAACTATAAGCGGCACCTACTTTCTGCTTTGTTTCAGGGGAATTCCACCACAAATCAAATTTTGAAACATTTTCAGACATATAATTCTTGTTTATTAGATCAATTTAGATTATTCACCGTTATATGAGCGAACGCAACGGAACCCGATATAAGGTCGACTTTCATTTTGATATTCGTAATCACTCACACCACATTGCAGAAAGTATGCAATATCTTTCCAGGATCCACCTTTAATAACTTTGCGTTTCATTACATCCGGATCACTGTTCTTTGCATTATATTGGAAACTTGGATTCATATCCGATACAACCAAACTACTTGAACCATCATAAGCAGAAGATGTCCATTCAGCCACATTACCTGCCATATCATACAATCCGAAATTATTAGGAGGGTACGAAGCAACTTTCATTGTTGTAGCTCCCATATCGTCGGTATAACTACCTCGCATTGGTTTAAAGTTCGCTAAGTAGCAACCTTTCTTGTCGCGAACATAGTTTCCTCCCCATGGATAAAGAGCCATCTTGCGGCCTCCACGAGCTGCATATTCCCACTCTGCTTCTGTAGGCAAGCGATAATCCTGACCCCCGATTGTATTCACATTATTAAACAGTCTTGTCCTCCATTGAGAAAATGCTTGTGCCTGTTCCCAGGTTACACCTACAACCGGATATTGCGAGAATCCCGGGTGAGAGAAATACATGTGCATTTTAGGGTCATTATACGAAAACTGGAAATCACGAAGCCACATGATCGTATCAGGATATACATTTACAATGCGGGTAGAAATCAAGTCTCTTCGAGTTGTTAATTTCCTCTCAATAGTTTTATTGATGATAATACCGTTTTCCACATAAGAAGTATCCACACGCGCCTTAGCATTAGCCGGATATGCGCCTGTATTTACATTATATTTATTTCTTGGTAAAGCAGCCTGGTCATAGTTAATCCATTCATACTTGTATTGTAACTTTCCCGGATCGATTTGCCTTTTACTGTGTATTCCATTTTCATTTTGATAGTACAAACTTGCTAAAACAGTTTGAACTTCTTCATCCTTAGAGTTCCAAGGTATTTTTGTTTTCCAGTTCAATCGGGCAGTCTCCGGAGAGGCATCATCGTTCTGATTTTTAAATTTCTGACGAAATTCATCTTTCCCTGCAACTACTAAAGAGCGTAAAGCAATAGAATCACGAACATAATAAACAAATTGTTTGTATTTATCATTTGTTATTTCAGTTTCATCCATCCAAAATGCATCAACAGTAACATTTATTGATTTTTTATTTATGGCTCCAAGAGCAGATTGATCATTTGGTCCCATCATAAATGATCCTCTTTTTATGAACACCATTCCATATGGCTGAGCTTCAACAAATGAGCCTTTGCTTCCAAGACCCGTCACTTCACCTGCAGGTTTGTTGCAAGCAACCAACAACAAAGTCAGTACAATAATTGGCAGATTTTTTTTCATTCTTATGTGATTTTATTTTTTTTAAAATAAAAATTTTAATCTTAGTAGTTTTCTTTTCTTACAAAAGAGTTCAACAATCTATAATATCCTTATACTCTTGTATTTGCTATTCTTCTTGCTAAATATATATTCAAAACTGTACATTAATAGTATCTCATGCGACCCGGAACTAACTCTAATAATCTGAGAAGTAGGAAGGTCATATGAATACCCTATTGATAATCCACTCGCAATATTCACTCCCGCCAGAAAAACAACAGCATCCTGGAATCTATACGACAATCCTCCCCAGTATTTGTTGTCATATTCCATTCGCCCAGTCAGGTCGCATTGCACTGAAGACATATCAGTTTTAATCAACGTCGAGGGTTTAAAAACATATTTAGAGTTTGGTAAAATCCAGTTATATCCTCCGGTAACGAATAAAGAACCGGTCTGTTTGAATTTTGTTTTTGTACCCCATGATACTGTTGGATTATTTAAATGCAAATACGATACACCGGCATAAAAACTTGGTGTAGAATAAAAAGCACCTAAATTCAAGTCAAAGCTCATCCCAACTACATCTGTTTTAGGAATCTCAGGGTCGGCAGTTATATTGTGATATTCGCCAGTTATTGAACGGACACTATCGCCGCGAAAACCTAAACTCACGAATCCAAAGTCCGCACCGATACTTACCAAGCCAGTACCCAATTTCCGTTTGTATGCATATTGCAAATGTGCGCTCTGATTGGTAAACAGTCCTGCCCTATCATCAATAAATCTAATACCAACGCCCTGTAGTACATTGCCTATTTTTAAAGGAGAATTTACACTAAAGACAGTTGTTCGTGGTGCATTTGGCATTCCCACCCATTGAATCCGGTGTTGCCCAACAATTTGAATCATTCCACTTTCACCTACCGCTGCAGGATTAAATGATGAATTATGAAACATATATTGACTTAGTTGAACATCAAATTGCGAATAAGCTGAACCTATATTAAGGAGTAAAATAAGAAAACAAAATACTACTTTTTTCATAGGGATCTCTGCTATTTTTCACTCTTCCTTACTCAACAAAGAACGATTAAGGTTATGACACCTTTAATCAAACTCTAAATCATCAAAAAAATTGTTTATATTAACCTGTTTATTTCAAATAAAACAAACTTTTTTCTCAAAACTCACAGTTTTGAGTCATCAAACCGTTATTTTACAATCGATTAATACTCTTCCTCGTTGAAGAAAAAGTCTTCTTTACTTGGATAGTCAGGCCAAATATCTTCAATACACTCATAAATTTCACCTTCATCCTCTATTTCTTGCAAGTTTTCAATAACTTCCAGAGGCGAACCTGAACGCATAGCGTAGTCAATAAGTTCATCTTTTGTGGCCGGCCAAGGCGCATCCTCTATTTTAGACGCTAATTCTAAAGTCCAATACATAGTCAGCTCAAATTTTTAAGTAAATAAGTTTAGCGTAATTTTTTAATTTTGTGCAAAAATAGGAATTTTTTTTATTAATCCTGCTTTTTCCAATAAATTTCTTCCTCTCCTTTCTCTATAGTCAAATACCGTGCAAGTGCAAAAAAGTAGTCAGAAAGACGATTAATATATACAAAGACCTCATTATCTATAAAATACGCATTCCCTACATCCAAAAGTCTTCTTTCTACTCTTCTTGATATTGTTCTGCAAATATGACTAAAAGCCCCTGTTTGTGAGCCTCCGGGTAAAATAAAAGAATTCAGAGCCGGCAACATGGTATCTAACCGATCAATTTCTTTTTCAATTGCATCAATAACGTCCATTTTAAGTATGGATGCTTTTTGTAATGCTACTTTCGACGTATCAGTAGCCAAATAAGATCCTATTGTAAAGAGATTATTTTGAATTGATCTTAAAAAGGCTCTGTCAACATCCGGAATCTGGAATGTTGTAAGGGCACCTATGAAAGAATTTAGTTCATCTACTGTACCATAAGCTTCAATTCTTACATCATTTTTAGGAACTCGGGTACCTCCGATAAGTCCAGTCTGACCTTTATCGCCTGTTTTAGTATATAATTTCATTTTAATGTGTTGCTTTAAAAATCCAATATTGAATTAGATTTGTCATTGATTTACTTTTTAATAATGCATTTTATAATGCTTCTTGTGCAAATTCGGATTAAAAAAAACGATTCCAACCTGAAACAAGTCTATTGTAGATGTCACCTTCGAGGATTTCTTTATTATTTCCCAGGCATACTCCATATCAGCAGACCAATATATATCATCAATTACCATAACGGTATTATCATTTATTTTCGGGATACACAGATTGAAATAATTCAATACCGACTGAGAACGATGATTGGCATCAAAGAATATCAATCCCAACTCCTCAATTCCATCCAACACCTCAGATAAAGTATTATCTATGTTCCCTATCACGAGTTCGATATTGCGCAGTTTCAACTTTTTAAAATTATCCTGCGCTATTTGTGCTATTTGCGGACAGCCTTCTAAACTGACACAACGAATATCTGATGACGATGAAGCTAAATACGATGTGGTTACACCTAACGAGGTTCCTAACTCCAAAACGGTTTTTATTTTCAGATAATTAGTCATCCTGAACAGGAGTTGCCCATACTTTGCTGATTTCAAAGAACTTTTTGCAATATCAGAAACAGCTCTTTCTCTGTCGTTACCCGTTCCGTAGTCGAGAATATTTATAGTTCTTTTATCGTGTAACAACGTGGTTCTAACCCATTCAATTTTAGGAAATATATAATATAAACCTCTGTTATTTAGGATGAAAGTCGTAAAATTAAACAAAAAAGGAGAATGAACTCCATGTCCCTTTGTATTTCGAGCTGAAAAAAAATGAATGATATACTTATACAATAATCGCAATTGCTTCATAATGTCACAAAAATAGGAAAATAAATTGGCATTATTAACTATATGCAGACATTTTTTTATGTTATTATTTCAAAAACAAATTCTACTATCATTAATCACAAAAAAAGAGGCACTTCAGCCTCTTCTTTTGCGTTGTAAAACCAGTCCTATAATATTCCGTTTCTAATCTTTTTTTATCTCCGAAACTACAGTTTAAACTATCTCTATTCCTTGTTCTTTACATAATTCAATAGCCATTTCTCTGAGCTTAAATTTCTGTATTTTACCACTACCCGTAAGCGGATATTCGGAGACAAAGAATACATAACGAGGTATTTTGTATCGTGCTATTTTATCTTTACAGAAATCACGTACATCTTCGAGTGTAAGTTGGTAACCTGCATGCTGAATAATAAAAGCTGCTACATCTTCTCCATAACGAGGGGAAACAAGCGCTACAATCTGTGCATCCTTCACACCGGGCATGTGATATAAAAACTCTTCAATCTCGCGTGGTGAGATATTCTCTCCTCCGCGAATAATCATATCTTTTATTCTTCCGGTTATCCGGTAGTTTCCATCAGGATCTTTCACTCCTAAATCGCCTGAATGCAAATATCCATTCTTATCGATTACCTCTGACGTCGCTTGAGGATTTTTATAGTAGCCTTTCATCACATTATATCCCCTACAACACATCTCTCCCTGCACCCCATCTGGACAGATTTCACCTGTCTCTGGATTAATAACGGCCACTTCGGTGAACTCATAGTCACTGCCCACTGTAGTGCAACGAACTTCAAACGAATCCTCTAGACGTGTCTGAGTCATACCGGGAGAAGTCTCGGTTAGTCCGTAAACACTGGTAATAGTCATAAACATTTTCTCACTAACCTGACGCATAAGCTCAATAGGACACAATGCCCCTGCCATAATTCCGGTTCGGAGCGAGCTCATGTCAAACAACTCAAACATTGGATGATTCAACTCGGCAATAAACATGGTAGGGACTCCATAAACCGCTGTACAGCGCTCCTTGTGAATAGAAGCAAGGGTAATCAGTGGATCAAACTTTTCCACCATTACCTGCGTACAACCGTGAGTGAGACAATTCATAGTAGCCAAAACAACACCAAAGCAATGAAATAACGGCACACATACGCACAATTTGTCGGCTTGTGTAAATTTCATATGTTCGCCGGTAAGATAACCATTATTAGCAATGTTATGATGCGAAAGCATTACCCCTTTAGGAAATCCGGTAGTACCTGAGGTGTATTGCATATTCACAACCTCGTGGCAGGTTACAGACTTTTTAATCTCTAGAAACGCATCATTGGGTTGATTACTTCCCAACAACAAAACTTCGGCAGTATTATACATACCTCTATGCTTTTCCTGTCCGATATAAATTACATTTTTGAGCTCTGGAAAACGTTCATTTTTCAACCGTCCACGCTGAGTCGTTTTCAGTTCGGGAATCAGAGAATAAACCATTTCTATATAATCACTTCCTGAAATTCCATCGGTTATACAAAGCGTATGCATATCGGAGTTTTCTAACACAAACGCCAGCTCATGATCTTTGTAATTTGTATTTACTGTCACAGCCACAGCACCAAGTTTAGCGCAAGCATATAAAAAAGTCAACCAGTCCGGAACGTTTTGGGCCCAGATGCCTACATGACAGCCTTTAGTAACCCCAACAGCCAACAACCCCTTTGCCATATTATCGACACGTTCATTAAAGGCCGACCAAGAAAACCTCAGGTTACGGTCAGAATACACAATATATTCATGATCGGGAGTTTCGGCAGCCCAGTGTTCAAGCCAATCACCTAATGTTCTATCAAATAATTTCATATCAGATTTAATAATTAAAGTGGCGTATAAACAACTGCTACAATCTTTGCCGGTATATCATTCAGGGCGCTAACCAAATGGTCGACAATAGAATCATAATAAATACTGTCGCCTTTATGAAGAACATGAGTTTCCTTTCCGTAATTTATTCTCACCGAACCTTCTAACACAAAAATAAACTCTTCCCCTTCATGCGAAGACAAAATAGGCTCGTTGGTCGGAGAAGCTTTAATGTCAATAAGAAATGGTTCCATATGACGCCCTGTTTTGCTGGCAGCCAAAGAGAAAAAGTCGAGATGGGAATTAGCACTTGAAAGTTGGCTTGAGAATGTAGCCGGTTTTTGACTATCAGTTTGACGATGAACAACAGAACCCAGTTCATCACTATCATCCAAGAAAGTACCCAGACGAACACCCAACGCACGGGCAATTTTTATTAGTGGCGATAAAGATGGTACAGTATCGCTGTTTTCTATCAACTCAATCTGAACTACAGTTAAGCCTGAACGTTCGGCAAGCTCCTCTTTTGAAATGTTTTTGTCAGCACACAAGGTACTGATTTTTTCTCCGACAATGATTTTTTTCATGTTTTTACGCTGAGTACTATATTAAATTTACAGGGCGCAAAAATAAATAAAATCTTTCATGAAAAAAGGTTTTCTATTGAAACTTATCACAATTTCAACAGAAAACCTTTTAAATAATCAGAAAAATACAACTTTCCGTTCCAAGTTGGAAGTCGGATAGAAAAATGCTGTATTATTTCAATATCTTATCATAACCACCCTGAGGCATCAGCAAACCCAAAGCTACTTTCAAATCTTTGTCCGTACGAAGCGAATATTGAATTTCTCCTTTTTGATAATAGTACCTTTTAATAATTTCGAGACTCAACAATTCCGCTATTTCCTCTTTGTTCTCTTCGATACTTTTTGAAATATCAGGTATCAATTTGGCTTTCAACGCATCAAATTCATCACTTGCCCTTTTGTCCAAACCTTCTACTTTGGCTATATTAATCAATTCTTTATAGTACTTTTCAGACTGGGTAGTATAGGTGAATTTCTTTTCGATCAGGTAATCTGTAAACGCTTTAAAGTCTTCATCAGACAAGCTAAAAGCAGATGGAGACGCAATTGCAGGGTGTTTCAGCACATAAAGAGTTGCATACTCAAAATACAGATTTTGCGAATAAATATAGTAAGCAATGTTTACCTTACGATCATCCTTTGTAAGCGTATCCGGCACAATACCACCTCCATCACGCACTTTACGACCATTTTTGGTTTTAAACTCTGAAGTGAGGCTGTCCGGAATATGACCTACACTCCCATCTTCATTCCTATGACTGTAATCAATAGCCTGAATACACCGACCGCTTGGGATATAATATTTTGCGGTGGTAACTTTTAGGTGTCCACCGTAGCTTATAGGGAGGATATTCTGAACCAAACCTTTACCGAAAGTACGTTCACCGACTATCACAGCTCTATCCAAATCCTGAAGTGAACCGGCTAAAATCTCTGAGGCTGATGCAGAAGAACGATTGGCAAGTACTACCAATTTCATCTGTGGAAATATGGGTTCAGTAGGTGTTTTATAAGTTCTCTCCGATTCCTTATTTTTACCTTTGGTGGTAACTACAGCCGTACCTTTAGGCACAAAATATCCGACTATTTTCACTGCCTCATCAATTAATCCACCACCATTATTGCGAATATCCAGAACCAAAGACTCAATTTGATGTTGCTTAACAAGTTCTGAGATAGCATCTTTCAATTCGATAGCTGCTCTTTCTGTAAATTCATTCAGCAACACATAACCCACTTTATCAGCCGCAACGGCATAGTACGACACCGGATTCATCTGTATTTTCTCTCTCAAAAAAGAGATTTCAATCGGCGCCTTACCTCCCGGTCTATCCAACCTTAGTTTAATAGTCGTATTGGGAGTTCCTTTGAGCAACGCGCTCACTTCACTAACGGTCAATCCATTCACATACTTACCATCGATCTGAAGGATAATATCTCCGGCACGAACCCCGTTACGCTGTGCCGGTTTGCCCTCGTAGGGTTCAGAAATCACAACACCTCTGTCACTCTTAGAAATAAGCGCACCAATTCCGGCATACTCACCTGTCGTCATAAATTTCAAATCGTCAGTTTCCTCTTCGGGCATATAAACGGTGTATGGATCAAGCTTTTCCAGCATATTATCTATGGAAGTCTTTATCATCTTGTCGTAATTCAAAGTATCTACATAATGTAAATCCAAGTCACGAAACACAGAGTTGAATATAGTCAGGTTTTTACTGATTCTGAATGTCCGTTGTTCCGGCTTTGAAGCTCCGTAAATCACAGTGCTAAAGCAAAAAACAAAAATGGAAAGTTGTATTATTTTCTTCATAAGAGTGGATTAAATATTCTATTTTTCAGCATACTAAAGCTTTACATTAGGAGGAAGAAAAGTAGATATATCTTTCCCAAATGCAATTAAATCGCGTGTAACTGTAGATGATATAAAGGAGTATTCTGATTCGGTAAAAAGTATAACAGTTTCAATGCCTGTAAGTTTTCGGTTGGCATCGGCTATTGATCGCTCGTATTCAAAATCCACCACCGAGCGAAGTCCTCGCAACACAAAATTAGCATCGACTGAAAGAGCAAAATCTACAGTCAGGCTATCATACGATGCCACCTTCACTCTGGGCTCATCTATAAAAGCCTGCTGAATAATATCGAGCCGTTTATCGACAGAGAAAAGTGTCTTCTTTGACTGATTAAGACCAATGCCTATTACAATTTCGTCAAAAAAAGATAACCCGCGCTGCACAATGCTATAATGTCCGATAGTAAACGGATCAAATGTTCCGGGAAAAATCGCTCTTTTCATATGTGTGTTTTATAAAAAACTGATTCTAATAGTTTAAAAACAAATGTTGATGGAAAAATATCTGCAAAGATAGATGAATTTAACTTCGCCTGATGAAAATAGTACACTAAGTTTGTTTTTTTTAGTTTTTCAATCGATATTTCTGCTTAATAAGTATCTTTGTACTGAATAAACAGCCCATTCCAAAAACAATTATAAAAAAAACATGAAGAAAAGAACTGCTATCATATTGCTTCTGTTCGGATGCATTCAACAATCTGTATTTAGTATCGAACCTGTTTATTCTTTTCCCATTCCGGACAAAACAACTTTTGCCGATAAAACAATCTCGCTTGAAAGGTATGACATGCGCGAGCGGTATGATAGGGAACAAATTATAATTGCGTATAATCACTCCGTAAGTTTTGCCATCATCAAACGAGCCAACCGTTATTTTCCTATTATTGAGCCTATTCTCAAAGAAAATGGCATCCCTGACGATTTTAAATATCTAGCCGTGATAGAAAGTAATCTTGATCCGCGTGCTGTCTCACCGGCTCAGGCCGCCGGCTTATGGCAGCTACTCCCAAAAACAGCTCAGCAATTCGGATTAGAAGTAAATGACGAGATTGACGAACGCTATCACATTGAGAAATCAACAATTGCCACCTGTAAATACCTGAAAAGTGCGTACGCAAAATTTAAAAACTGGACAACAGTAGCTGCATCATACAATGCCGGCATGGGTAGAATATCTACCGAAAAGGAAAATCAACAGGTTGAAGATTCATTCGACATGCTGCTAAGTTCAGAAAGTAGCAGGTATGTATTTAGAATTTTGGCTATGAAACGATTCCTTGAAAATCCAAAAGCATTTGGCTATATCATAGAGCGCAATCACTTTTTTCAAACCGTTGGAACAAAAGACACTATCGTAAATTCATCGGTAGCAGATTGGACAATCTGGGCACAGCAGAACGCCATAAGTTACTATCAACTTAAAGATTTCAACATCTGGATCAGGGGAAGAAAACTTACCAATAAAGACTGTAAAAAATACACTCTCAAAATACCAAATAAAGAAGATATTACATTTAATCCCAATAAAATAAAGATTCACAATCCTGCGTGGGTTAGCTTTTAATTTGATTCATTATACCAAACATCAAAAATCAACGTTTATTTATTAAATATTATTTACATTAAAAATTACAAGTATGAAAAAAATTATTATTACATCTGTGCTATTACTCTCTTTCACTTTCACTTATGCACAATTCAATTTTGGTATTAAAGCGAGTTACAACTCTTCGCTCAGCATGAACAATTTGAACTCTGTGAGTTCTGGAAGTTATAATCTGAATTCTGTCAACTCTGAATTATCGAACGGCTTTCAAGCTGGTGTTTTTGCACGTTTCGGATTGAATAAACTGTATTTTCAACCAGAGTTCCTTTACAACATGGGTAAGAAAACGGATAAAATATCATTTCAAGCTAATTCCAATAGCAGCATATTAACGACCTTTAATAAAAATGTAACTGTTAGTACACTTGATGTGCCATTACTTCTTGGATATAAGTTGCTGGATTTAAAGCTAGTAAATCTACGTGCATTTGCCGGTCCGAAACTGCGTTTCAATGCAGGTTCTTCACTCGATTACAGCAACCTGACTACAGGCGGCAGTGTCACCCAGGATCAGTTAGTAAAAGATATTAAAGCCGCGCAACTAGGTCTGGAAGCTGGTGTAGGTGTTGACATTTTAATGTTCACGTTGGATGCCCGCTACAATTTAATCAAGGATATGTATCAAACAAAACTGAATAGTTCAACAATTGACAATCTCAAAGCAAATACCTTTGTTATTTCATTGGGTTGGAAATTACTCTAAATCAACTCTTGATTTTTTTATTAACGCCTGTTTTTCGAAAGAGAAGCAGGCGTTTTTATTTTACAACCTGATAAAACCTCCAACCACTAACTTGTTCACACTTATCACTAATTTTTGTATCTTTGCATCCCGAACAAAATAACGATCAATTTATGAATTTAGAAACAATTCTTGGAACAGTAGTAGCCAATGCAGTAAAAACACTTTACGGATTGGAAACCGAACCAAATCAAATACAACTTCAAAAAACAAAAAAAGAATTTGAGGGCGACCTCACGGTGGTTATTTTTCCATTCGTAAAAGCTGCACGCAAATCGCCCGAACAAACTGGACAAGAAATTGGCGAATATCTTCTGCAAAACAATCCTGTAGTATCGAAATACAATGTTATTAAAGGGTTTCTGAATTTGAGCATTAGTAAAAGTTACTGGCTCGAAACGTTGAATCTGATTCATTCCACCCCAGCATTCGGGACAAAAACAGCAACCGATGATGCTGATTTAATGATGATTGAATACTCATCTCCCAACACCAACAAACCTCTCCATTTAGGTCACATCCGCAATAATTTACTCGGTCACAGCATTGCCGAAATTCAGAAAGCAAACGGCTGGAAAGTGATAAAAACCAATATTGTAAATGACCGTGGTATCCATATTTGCAAATCGATGCTTGCCTGGAAACTTTTCGGGAACGGTGAAACTCCTGCCAGCTCTGGTTTGAAAGGAGATCATTTGGTAGGAAAATATTATGTCATTTTCGATAAACATTACAAAGCTGAAATAAAAGAACTTATTGAAAAAGGTATGAGCGAAGAGGAAGCCAAAAAATCGGCACCGCTCATCCTCGAAGCGCAAAAAATGCTTTTGGCATGGGAAAACAACGACCCTGAAGTTCGTCAGCTATGGGAAACCATGAATGGTTGGGTGTATGCCGGATTTGATAAGACTTATATGCAAATGGGTGTAAGTTTTGACAAGATATATTATGAATCTCAAACATACCTCGAAGGTAAAGAAAAAGTAGAAGAAGGATTGACCAGCGGAGTTTTTTATCGTAGAGAAGATGGCTCTGTATGGGCAGATCTGACAGGTGATGGGCTCGATGAGAAGCTTCTTCTGCGTGCCGATGGCACTTCGGTATATATGACTCAGGACATAGGCACGGCTAAACTTCGTTACGACGATTATCCTATCAATAAGATGGTTTACGTAGTTGGGAATGAACAAAACTACCATTTTCAGGTACTTTCCATTTTATTAGACAAACTGGGATTTGAGTGGGGGAAAAGTCTGGTGCATTTCTCTTACGGCATGGTAGAATTACCCGAAGGAAAAATGAAGAGTCGCGAAGGCACAGTTGTTGATGCAGATGATTTAATGTCCGAAATGATTGAAACTGCCAGAGAAACTTCGCAGGAATTAGGCAAGTTAGACAATTGCACACCCGAAGAAATAGAAACTATAGTAAGGATGGTTGGTCTGGGATCGCTTAAATACTTTATCCTAAAAGTTGACCCCCGAAAGAATATGACATTTAACCCGAAAGAATCAATTGATTTCAACGGCAATACAGGTCCATTTATTCAATATACACATGCCAGAATAAAATCAGTTCTGCGTAAAGCCGCAGAACAAGGATTAGAATTAGGAACGATAAATAATACACAGCTCGAAATTTCTGAAAAAGAAAGCTACCTTGTTCAGTCTCTAACGGAGTTCAAGGTGGTGGTAAAACAAGCCGGTGAAGAATTTAGCCCTGCATTAATTGCAAATTATATATATGATTTGGTGAAAGAATACAATCAGTTCTATCATGATTTCACTATTCTGAAAGAAGAAAATGCAGATTTAAAGCAATTCAGACTTATTCTGTCAGAGTCCATTGCCTCAGTCATAAAAACCGGTATGGGATTATTGGGAATTGATGTTCCTGAACGTATGTAAGAAGCATTGAGCTGTCGAACTTTTATAATATAAAATGCAGTCATATGAAAAAAGCTAACTATTTTCTCTTTCTTTGCCTTCTCACTATTATAGTTGCATCCTGCTCTACAGGTAGTAGTGCATATAAGCATGGCGATTATTACAAAGCATGTCTGGAATCGATTGACCGGTTACGATCAAACCCTAAAAACGACAAATCACAATCGGTACTTGTCAGCGCCTACCCACTAGCATTAAAAACAGCTCAACGGGATATTGACAATGCACTTGTTGCAAATCAACCAGACAAGTATGATATACTTGTATATCAATACGAAAGGATCAATCAGTTAGCCAATCAGATTTTCAATTGCCCAAAAGCCCTTGAACTTATTCCTCAGCCCAAAGAATATATTGCAGAGCTAAGCAAAGCCAAAGAAATGGCAGCGGAGCAAGCTTATGCGGCAGGCCTGAAAGCACTGAACTTCGGTACGTTGGATCAAGCCAGAGCCGCTTATCAATACTTCCAAAACACCAACAGGTATGTGCCCGGATACAAGGACGTGTTGAATAAGATGAGTGATGCACGTTATTTCGCAACACTCAGAGTTATTGTTCAAAAACCTTTCACTAACGCAAATTTCCAGTATTCAGCTGATTTCTTCTTCAATAATTTATTGGCTGAGATTCGTCAAAATGCTCAAAATCGTTTTATAAGATATTATACTCAAGAAGAAGCCCGAAAAGAAAACATGAAAAACCCTCATCAGTACATCGTACTGAATTTCGAAGATTTTTCGGTGGGGAATATTCGGGAGTCATCAAAGACTACAGAGCAGAAACGCGATAGTGTAATTGTAGGAACCGTTAAAGTAGAAGGTAAAACCTACAATTCGTACAACACAGTAAAAGCTACGCTTACTACATTTCTACGCGAAATCAGCTCTGGAGGGGTTCTGAGTCTGAGAATTATTGATGCTCAGAACAATCAGGAATTACAACGTCAGAATTTTACAGGAACCTACGTGTGGAATACCAGCTGGGCTAACTTTAAAGGCGATGACAGGGCGCTAAATCCCGAGCAGAAGAAAATGTGCAACAGAGAGCCTCAAATGCCTCCATCACAACAGGATTTATTTATAGAGTTCACAAAACCTATTTACTCACAAGCTGTTTCATACGTTCGCTCTGCCTATAGCAGATATTGATTGTCTAGCTGCAATCCTTCTCTTGACAAGAAAAACAAAACGTCCAACAGAAATTAGCTATTGGACGTTTTGTTTTTTCATTTAGAATGAATCTATTTACTCATCCTCATCAATAACATCAATTGTCGATTCAATTTCAAATACCGAAAGTTGGCGACGAAAAATCTCATCCAACGAAATCTGGAATGTTTCGGTGTGTGCTATGCCAGGAATCAATGTCAGATGTTCCAAAATTATTTGCAACAAATGACGATTATCTTTTGCGTAGATTTTTACGAACATAGAGTATTTGCCTGTTGCATAATGACATTCCACTACTTCAGGAACCTTTTTCAGCTCTTCAACCACTGCATTAAACATTTTAATATCACTCAACGTGATTCCAATATATGCACAGGTCTGAAAACCTACTTTGTATGTATCTACAACGAATTCAGATCCTTTTATAATACCTGTATTGCGAAGCTTTTGAATGCGTTGATGAATAGCAGCTCCAGAAACATTGCATTCACGCGCCACTTCCAAAAAAGGGATACGTGCATCTTGCGATATGAGCTGAAGAATTTTTTTGTCTAATCTGTCTATTTGATGTTGTGCCATGATGCGTTATTTTTCTTCAATATTAATCGTTTAGTTTTAATTATAGCTTTTTTTTTGCAAATGTATTTAATATTTTCGTATTTCCCTCAAATATTCCAATAAATTGATAGCAATTAGTGCAAAAATATTCATTTTAACGATATTTTCCTTCATCACAATCTTTAAGCACACTAAGGTAGCTTTGATAACGTGATGTACTAATAAATTGTTTGTCAACCGCATGGAGCACTGCACAATCAGGTTCGTGCACATGGGTACAATTGGCAAATTTACAGTCTTTTGAAAACTCGAATATCTCTTTAAAATAATGTCCTATTTCTGCCACCTCCATATCTATCGTCCCAAAACCCTTGATACCAGGAGTGTCAATAATATGGCCTCCTGACAGAAGTTCAAACATTTCTGAAAAAGTAGTGGTATGCATACCTTTGTTATGATAAGATGAAATTTCACCGGTTCTGGCCAAAGAATGTGGGGCGATTGCATTTATCAATGTTGATTTCCCAACACCCGAATTACCTGAAAACAATGTAGTTTTTCCACTCAGGAAAGTTATCAGCCCCTCAATATTCTCAGACAAAAGTGCAGAAATTTTAAACACCGGATATCCCAACGAGTGATAAAGGTTTTCTAAACCAACGAGATATTCCTTTTCTGAGTTGGAATATCGGTCTATTTTATTGAACACAATACAGGCAGGCACGCGATAAGCCTCGGCTGTAGCCAAAAATCTGTCAATAAAAACAGTTGAAGTTTCCGGATAATTTATTGTAACAACCAGCGTTACCAAATCAAGGTTAGCAGCCAGTATCTGCGAGTGTTTAGATAAATTGGATGAACGGCGAACAATATAATTCCGACGATCGGCGATGGCATGTATCATTGCTGTTCCATCTTCGTTCTTTTCAAATTCCACATGGTCGCCCACCGCAATAGGATTGGTACTACGAATCTCCTGCATGCGAAAATGACCTTTAATTTTGCATTCAAACAATTCGCCTTTATCAGTTTTCACCTGATACCAACTGCCTGTGTTTTTTACGACTAATCCAACCATGAGAGTTATTAAAAAGCTTCAGTCATCCCAACAGTATGAGATGACTGAAATAGCATGAAGTATAAATTAATGTTGCTTTAAACAGTCATAATTTCTTTTTCTTTTGCCAGATATTGATCTTCAATTCGTTTGATATATTTATCATGGATTTTCTGAACGCTGACTTCTGCGTCTTTTTCCATATCCTCGGGCAATCCTTCTTTAATCATTTTTTTAAGATGCTCAATGGCATCACGACGGGCATTTCTCACTGAAATCTTAGCATCCTCACATTCTGCTTTTGATTGTTTAGCCAGTTGACGACGGCGATCTTCAGTTAGAGGTGGTATCCCCAAACGAATTGTCTCTCCATTGTTCATAGGCGTTATACCAATGTCTGAGTTCAAAAGAGCTTTCTCAATAATTGGAATTAATGCTTTTTCCCAAGGTTGAATAGTAATTGTCTTAGCATCAGGGGTAGTAACAGTTGCAACACCCGATATCGGTACAATCTGACCATAATATTCTACTCGAACGCCGTCAAGGATTCGAGGATTAGCTTTGCCTGCACGGATATGCGCCAATGATTCATCCAAAAATACCAGAGTTGCTTCCATGCTATCTTCGGCTTGTTTCAGAATTGGTTTGATGTCTTGCATAATTTTTATTTTGTTTTCATCCCCTCAGTAAGAATGAAGCATGAGGGGCAGTTAATTATATATTTATCTTTAGTTTCTATTGTCTAGTTCTATACTACGCTATGTCTAGTTTCTTACCAGAGTGCCGATTTTCTCGCCGGTGATAACCTTCTTCAGGTTGCCCACTGTATCCATATCAAAGACATAAATAGGCATATTGTTTTCCTTACACATAGTAGTGGCCGTAAGATCCATTACTTTAAGGTTGCGGTTATAAATCTCATCGTACGTAATCTCATCAAATTTGGTTGCCGTTTTGTCTTTTTCAGGGTCGGCTGTATAAATTCCATCAACGCGTGTTCCTTTGAGCATAACATCAGCTTCAATTTCGATAGCACGAAGAGAGGAGCCTGTGTCTGTTGTAAAAAACGGATTGCCGGTTCCGGCCGAAAAAATTACAACTTCGCCTTGTTCAAGACTGCTTATAGCTTTTTGCTTACTGTAGAACTCTCCAATCGGCTCCATACGAATCGCCGTAAGAACGCGTGATCTCACTCCTGCCGCTTGTAAAGCTGAGTTTAAAGCCAAACTATTGATAACGGTAGCCAACATACCCATTTGGTCACCCTGAACCCGATCAAAGCCTTTTGAAGCTCCACTTAATCCGCGAAAGATATTTCCACCGCCTATTACAATACCAACTTGCACGCCCAAAGCTGCTATTTCAGCAATTTGAGAAGCATATTCGCTCAATCTTTTCTCATCTATTCCATATTGCTTTTCACCCATAAGCGACTCACCGCTCAGTTTCAACAAAATACGTTTAAATGCTGCCATACCATTATTTTTTAGCAAAAGTAGATAATTTGATTTGAATCTGCAAACAATTCGCAATTCTTAATATATACAGAGAGTTGAAAAATAGCGTCTCACTCATGAGAAAATACTTTTCACGCTTACTAGCCCCTTTCTCTGAGTTTAAATACAAAAAGAGGAATAAGTTTTCCTACTTATTCCTCTTTTCTAAAAATTCATTATCTATATTTTGGACAATAAGCCATTAAATCAAAACTTATATTCAAGTCCGATACCAAACACTTTGTTAGTTCTGTTATATACATCGGTTCCTGCCAGAGTAGTTCCGTTATAATTTGTCGAAACTTTTGTCCACTTATCGTAATTCGTAAAGAAATACGACAGATTGAGGCGTAAATCGGGAGTAATTTTGATAGCACCACCAAAACCAATTGAATACGAGTTTAGGCTGTAGCTCATATCTGTTTGATAAGCGTCAGTTACACCAGTACGGGTAATTTGTCCTCCGGCACTAATTAGAAACATATCAGTTAGCTGATATTCCGACCCCAAAAGGTATTCATTTACCCCACCATTAATATACTGCTGTTTGTTATTAGCCATTTTGGCCTCCGAATCGAAGAAATGATGATAACCTCCAGAAACTTTCCACTTCTCGGACAATTTGTACTCTGCACCTAATGTCAATAAAGCAGGAATATCTTGCGGAGTATTTACACCATCGTCGTAAGCTGCAACTCCGGTAGTATTTACTTTGGTATCGTTCTGAATATTTAGTGCTGTTCTGAACTCGTATTTTGCAGCAAGATTCAAATTATTTATGTGATAGTCAATTCCAATAATAGGCGTAACTCCCCAACCGGTTTGGGAGCAATTAAGTTCTTTGTCCTGATTTGTATTTGCAGCTGCAGAATAAGAAGCAGCAGTTGCCGTATAACCCGCCTGCACCTGAGCCACAGTCATTGCTGTAACATCTTTACCCAATCCTTTAGATAAGCTTGTTGCTTTATCGGTTGTTAGATATCCGGCAGTCACAAGTTGCCCGATAGTATATGTAGCTGGTAAGGCCCCTAAGTTAGTTGCAGTAGTAGCTGCACTTGCTGATAAAGTGGAATAAAGCTGATTCACAGTCAAATTATTCCCCCCGACAGTAAATTTCATGTTGCGTAAATAACCTTCATATTTACTACTCACTATATTTAAACGCATGCCCAAAGCACCTGAAAAATTATCATTGATTTTGTAGGAACCATTAATTTGCCATCCGAAAATAAACTGACTACCTTCCATGTAACTTTGTAACGAGTAACCGGTTGTTGGGACTCCGGATGCGTTCAATGATATTGGAGTTTTTGCAACTTGTGATTCGAAAGAAGATAATCCTTCATTAAATGTGGCCTTCCCACCACCACCTGTTACAGCAAAGGATGTAGAAAATGCATATTTCCCTTTTTTATAAGCAAATTGAAAACTTGGAATAAGTGGAGCTGATGCTTCGCCCTTAAATAATTTCGTAGTGCTGCCATTATTCACATCGGCATATTTATAACCTTCAAAAGTGGAAACTATGGTACGGGTTTGAAAAGCACTTTGGTTACTCAGGGAAAGATGAAAACCGTCAGTCAAAAAAATTAATCCTGCGGGATTAGTGTACACAGCATCAATTTCTGTCGAAGCATCAAGTGCCGGATTACGCAAAAAATGTGCACTTTGATTGGTATTAGTCAATAAACCACCTGCAAAAGCAGAACATGCTACCATTGATAAAAATGTAATGATTAAGAATTTCTTCGTCATAAAGTATTTTTTAGTTTTTGTAAATGAAAGACGTATTTAAATGAAAATACTTGTTCCTTAAAGATATGAAAATTTCGAGTTGCAAAATTACACATTTTTTTGATAAATGTGCAATTTATTCATAAATAATGCACATTTCTTTTATATATGTGCTATTTTTATACAATTAATTATAATTCACCTTACAATAATTAACACATTGTCGTCTTTCACAAAAAAAAGGAACAAGCCTTGGCTCATTCCTTCTTTCAATACAAGTTGTATTTTATTTTGAATTACTCTGCAGACGCTGGAGTTTCTTCAGCTGCAGCAACAGGAGCTACTGCAGGAGCAGCTTCAGCTTTCTTAGCAGACCCGGCACGACGAGTACGTGCAGCCTTCTTAGCAACTTTTTCTTTCAACATGTTTTCGTTGTAATCAACTAACTCGATAATACACATTTCTGCATTATCACCTAAACGGAAACCTGTACGTAAAATACGGGTATAACCTCCTGGGCGGTTTGCGATTTTTACTGACACATTTTGAAATAGTTCGGTTACCATTTCTTTATTTTGCAAGTGACTGAATACCATACGACGTGAGTGAGTGGTATCTTCTTTCGATTTTGTCAAAAGCGGTTCTACATAAACTTGTAAAGCTTTAGCTTTAGCAAGTGTTGTAGCGATTCTCTTATGTTGAATAAGAGAAGAAGCCATATTAGACAACATTGCCTTTCTGTGAGATGTTGTACGGCCTAAGTGGTTGAATTTTTTATTATGTCTCATCTCTTTACTCTTTATCTAATTTATATTTGGCAATATCCATTCCGAAGGACAGATTCAAGCTTTCTAATTTCTCTTCTAATTCGGTGAGCGATTTCTTACCAAAATTACGGAATTTCAGTAAATCATGTTTGTGATAACCGGCCAATTGACCTAATGTATCAACATCAGCTGCTTTCAAACAATTAAGAGCACGAACAGAAAGTTCGAGATCTGTCAGTTTTGTTTTAAGCAATTGACGCATGTGTAGAATTTCTTCATCAAACTCATCGCTGCCTTCACCTTCTGTTACTTCTAATGATATTTTTTCATCAGAGAATAGCATAAAGTGGTGAATCAAAATTTTAGCTGATTCTTTCAAAGCCTCTTTCGGGTGAATAGAACCATCGGTACTGATTTCTAACACCAGTTTTTCGTAATCCGTAACCTGCTCTACACGGTAATTTTCGATAGAATATTTTACGTTACGAATTGGTGTAAAGATAGCATCAATCGGAATTAGTCCTATTTCGGCATTAGCCGGTTTGTTTTCTTCCGAAGGTGCGTAACCACGACCTTTATTCACTGTTATATCAATCTGGAAACTAGCTGAAGGATCAAGTTCACAAATAACCAATTTTGGATTAAGCACCTCAAATCCGGTAAAATACTTTCCTATATCACCAGCTTTGAATGATGTTGTTCCAGAAACATTAATTGTTACTTTCTCGTTTTCGATATCTTCCACTATTTGTTTGAAACGAACCTGTTTCAAGTTCAAAATAATGTTGGTAACATCGTCAATTACTCCCGGAATTGTAGAATACTCGTGATCAATTCCTTCAATTTTGATGGAAGTAATAGCGAAACCTTCCAATGAAGATAAAAGGATACGGCGTAAAGCATTACCTATTGTAATACCGTAACCGGGTTCCAACGGACGAAATTCAAACTTTCCTTGAAAAGCGTCAGCTTCCAACATGATTACCTTTTCAGGCTTTTGAAATGCTAATATAGCCATGGTTTCACTTATTATTTAGAGTACAACTCAACGATTAATTGTTCTTTGATATTTTCCGGAATATCTTCACGTTCAGGGATATGTAAATAAACACCTGATAAAGAAGCAGCATTCCATTCAATCCAAGGATATTTGCTGTGATTAAATCCATTTAGAGAAGCAGCTATAACTTCCATAGATTTATCTTTTTCACGTACAGCAATAACCTGACCGGCACGTACATGATAAGAAGCAATATTTACCACTTTACCATCAACGGTAATGTGTTTGTGGCTAACCAACTGACGTGCACCTGAACGTGTAGGAGCAAATCCTAAACGATAAACGATGTTGTCTAATCTTGATTCCAGTAATTGCAACAATACTTCACCGGTAACACCTTTGGTACGTTGAGCTTTCTCGTACATGTTACGGAATTGTTTTTCCAATACACCATAAGTATATTTGGCTTTTTGTTTTTCACGTAACTGAATACCGTATTCCGAAGTTTTTTTACGACGTCCCTGACCATGTTGTCCTGGAGGATAATTCTTTTTAGCCAACACCTTATCTGGTCCGAAAATAGCTTCACCGAATTTACGAGCTATTCTTGACTTTGGTCCAATATATCTTGCCATTTTTTATTATTTAAATTTAAAATTATTTATGTGTTCCACGTACACAAATGGGTCGAAACTTTTTACAGCCGCGATTGCAGAGAGGTTTAAATGCAATCTTTTTCTTTAGTTCACCAATTCGACTACCGAGGAAACCCTTCTAAGAATTACACTCTACGACGTTTAGGAGGACGACAACCGTTGTGTGGAAGTGGAGTAACATCGATAATTTCAGTTACTTCAATACCTGCACCATGTACAGTACGAATAGCTGATTCACGTCCGTTACCTGGTCCTTTTACGTAGGCTTTTACTTTTCTTAAACCTAAGTCCAATGCAATTTTTGAGCAATCCTGAGCAGCCATTTGAGCAGCATAAGGAGTGTTTTTCTTTGAGCCACGGAATCCCATCTTACCTGCAGAAGACCAAGAAATAACTTGACCATCGTTGTTTGTAAGAGTAACAATAATGTTATTAAATGATGAGTGTACATGTAATTGACCTACACCATCTACTTTAACGACTCTCTTCTTGGCTGCAACTGTTTTCTTTGCCATATTATTCTAATATTATTTAGCTTTTCTAAAATTCACTAACAGTTAAACCTTATTTAGTTGCTTTTTTCTTGTTAGCAACCGTTTTCTTTTTACCTTTACGAGTACGAGCGTTGTTCTTCGTACTTTGACCTCTCAATGGAAGACCAATACGGTGACGTACACCGCGGTAACAACCGATATCCATCAATCGTTTGATGTTGGTTTGTACCTCAGAGCGAAGGTCACCCTCCACTTTGAATCCTGCTCCAATGATTTCGCGGATTTTAGCTGCTTGGTCGTCAGTCCAATCTTTCACCTTAATGTCGATATCA
>Ga0302211_10000163_pt1 | contig 27058 bp, 31 predicted proteins | sample II_Fen_E3_3_FD_200234 | JGI IMG/M metagenome (GOLD analysis project Ga0302211, IMG submission 200234) | Peat permafrost microbial communities from Stordalen Mire near Abisko, Sweden - II_Fen_E3_3 | ecosystem: Environmental > Terrestrial > Soil > Wetlands > Permafrost | place: Sweden: Abisko... | reverse complement strand
ATCAAGATACTAGAACATTAACGTGTGTTTGTGGTAATATCGTTGATAGAGACATTAATGGCGCAAAAAATATATTATGTAGATTTATTGCAAAATAAACACATTAACGGTATGAAGAATATTAATCATATCCGGCGTGCTTATCCGTCGAAAGAATGAATCGATCGAATTGATCGATTTTAGGTGAGCAGAGCAGTTAGAGATCATGTATCCAAACATGACAGCAGATGAAAGAGAATATCAACATGCCAAAAAATATGGTGCAGTGTTCATCACTGACATTGGATATACACATGGTTCAAGAGCGTTCGATTACGATGATTGGACAATGAACGGTGATCTTATCGTATACGACAAGATGCATGATAGAGCTATCGAACTATCATCTATGGGTGTTAGAGTCGACTCTCAAGCAATGTTGGCACAACATAAACATCTTGAACTTAGCGCTGATCGCTTAGACTCTGATTATCATCGCGGAATTCTCGATGGATCATTGCCTCAAACGGTTGGAGGAGGTATCGGTCAAAGCAGAGTTGCAATGTTCTTGTTGCAAAAAAAGACCATCGCAGAAGTGCAACCACAATATTAAGAGTGCATCTTTATTTTTTGTGTTGGCCTGCGCGATCGTTTGCAAAAAATTAAAGATCGAGAATAAATCTCAATCCTTTATCGAATGCGTTGATACATAATGTTCTAATATATTTGCGTAGATAATCTGGTAGATCATAGACACCATTCTTGAACAAGTTTTTAATAACTTCAGCTTGATCATCTGACTCAAACTTGAACATACAACATTCAATGAGAACCTCAAATCGCGGCATCACCGGCATATCATCTTGTTTACCCGACATGAATTTGATAATATCAAGTTCTTTCCAATAGTTTTTGACACGTGTTTTAATTGAATCTTTCGCCTTGGATGATAATTCATCACATGTGAGCAATGTATGTGCTAACCTCATAGAAACAACATATGATTTAATATCGGGTTCTTCATAGAACACCTCAAAATCTTCGGATGAAAGTTTTAGCTTGACGTCTGTGCATGTCTCGAGGAACATACCCTTGATGTCTTTAAAATTATGAATTGTCTCATTATTTAGATAAACAGTCAGTTGGTGTTTTGGTACAACAAGCGCATTTATCTCTTTTTGTAATGTGCTAAGCGACAATACAAGGTTCTCAAGGAATGATACTGGGACTACAATAGTTGATTCGTTACTGATGTTCGACTCACTGATGTTCGACATATTTTTTTGTATCATTAACTTGAGAGTTTCAATTTTAGATCCGAGCAACAAACACAAAAATATAGAGATATGTGCATGACAAATTTGGCATCGGCCAATCATAGAACAACTATTTTGACAGCACCATTAGGCAACCGTCAACTAACAATCTACTCGAACGCTATCAAGAATTATGCCACAGATAATTTTATGGTCATACCAGTACCATATCCGCAATCTGTGCAATTTGTCGATGTAAAAGATTATAAGAGCATGAACAGCGATATGCGCGTATCTTTCGATACATATCGAAACTATAATCGTGGCTTCAACGGTCCGCGCACGACAGACACATTACTCCCAACATTTTATGCCGGTGAATATCAACATTCGGTCGCAAACAATTTGGAAGAGTTGATCAAGACATATAAAATATCTAATGGGCTTCTTGATGTGTTGAAAACATACTATGGCGCTGATCATTGGGGTTTCATCGTTTGCAAGTTGCTTGATGTTCCTAAGCCCAACACGCATGAAACTTTCAGAGATCAATACAATGCTCGCAGCAAAAAACACATCGATGTCTATTCATACGGCCCACTAGCATACACACATGATCTTTACGACAATCATATGTTCGTACCAACACGTCATTATGGTGGTCAGAAAAAGAAAGAAGCTGATGAAACTACACATGTGCACGGTGAGAACGGAGAATGGTGTGATGATTGGAATCATCAAATATATGCATACAACTGTCGTGTGCCAGACACCATCAAATTATCTGGACTAGATACATCGACCACATGCCTTGTCGATTTTAATAAAATTGGTGTAACAGTCAATCCGCTGATAAATTTTAGAGAGATGTTCATCAGGGGGCAAGCAAAAAATATCGACCTAGTGCTCGCAGTTAATGTCTAAAAAATGCAAAACATGTACACAAGAATGCACACGATAGACATGCGCTTATCGCTGTTCTTTGTGACAACGTGCTAAACAAAACACAAGCAACAAGTAGTGTGAACGCGACACCTACACTAATAGCTCGCAAACGTTCAGCATCTGCCGCCCGACTGATGATTTGTCGTAATGTCGCTGCTTCTTTTTTTGCTAATACCATCTCCGACATGATAGTAGAAAATCGTGCATCGATGGTTTGGTTCATCGCTGATATACATGTTTCTACTGTTTGTGTTTGCCCTGAGATCATCTCTGCGATATCATTTTTTAATGTCTTCATCTCACCGCCTACTGGACTTGATGTAACTAATGTTCTCTTGTTCATTGTATCATTGTGTTGATCACATATGTGGTAATTTTAATTATTCGTAAAAGTTGTATTCGATGTCATCTGCTCCGGTCGCTTGGTCATCTGACCCGGTCGCTTGCGCTCCGCCGATGATGTTCTCTTGAAGTTTGTATTGACCGAGCAGACCCTTCATGAACAGTTCATTGAGTTCGGCAGATAGCCTGTCTTTCGCAACTTTGTTGATGATGTGATCGTTGGTCATAATAACCGAATTCAACAAAAAATATTCTTGTGTGCCTCTGGCTAAAGACATGAAGTATACTTATATGTTGCAAAATTTATTTGAATGACAACACCATACGTGTATACTCACAAGACATGTGTTTCTTGACTAAATTTTCTGATATATTCAGTGAACATTTTTATGTCGCTGCAAACACTACTCGCACAAAACAATTGACTGTTTATGTGGCCGAAGCACAAAACTACTTCATCGATAACTACTTGATTTTGCAAGTGCCATCTAGCAATTTGCGATTGATCGATAACAAAGAATATGCCAACTTCTTTAATACACTCGATTATGGTATCAGCAAGTTACCAAAGAACAGACCTACATATATGAACATGGATTATGATGATGAATATGCCTATGTACGCGATGAAGATGATGTAACAGAGCGATTCACGACAGACAATGTGCAAGATTATGCATCATTCCAGATCGTCGACTCGTTAGATGAACTCATAAAGTTAGATCTCGCCGCCGATAAACGTTTATACACATTGATGTCGCCTGGGCATAGTTATATCGTCGCAAAATTACAACCAGCAACAGTAGATACACCAAACGTACAAGAGACAAGTATCATGTATCGAGTCAGTGCCGGCGCAGGTATCATCAAATATGCACCAATCGTTTTCGAGCACGACATATATGATGCCGGCAAGCTGTCAGTACCGATGTTGCATAATAACTATCCCGATGAAGTCACACAAAGAAAGATATATGCATCAAACGTATACTTCGAAAAATGTATACAAACTTTGAGTCACCAACCTGTTACTGCACATATGATGAACACTGGTCGTGAGATTATAACACCTGATTTCGATGCGGAAATTACACAAGTACTATCTACAACTGTAATTAACGAGTTTGACAATCGTGATGCGCATCCAAAGTTATGTCAGATCGATAGAACCAGATTCCCTGTATTGGATGATATCGCAAATGAAGCACGCAGACAAAAAAGACTGACAGCCGATAGGGTGATGAACTTATTTATGGGACAGGGAATGTAGACGGACGGTGAGGACATATCGTATGCAAACGGTGTGCTCGGACGATGAGAACATACCACTTGCAGATGATGAGAACATACCACTTGCAGATGATGAGAACATACCACTTGCAGATGATGAGAACATACCACTTGCAAGAATCATTTGTTGCAGATGCGATATCTTTTTTGCATACTTCTTGTCTCATAAGATGTGTTCTCACCGCTTGCACACGATGTGTTCTCACCGCTTGCACACGATGTGTTCTCACCGCTTGCACACGATGTGTTCTCACCGCTTGCGCCGCCTGCTTTTCTTTTTTGTTACTTATTGAGTGACATTATTATATGGGGCAATCATTTACCAAAGAAAATTACACACAACTGAAATTGTGTCCCGACCGAGTAGCAAGTTTAGATATCGACACGATCAATAATCAAGTGTTTAGTCACATGATCAATGATCCGTGCGATTATTCTGAGTTGCATATCAAGATGCAGACATTCTTATCGATGTCAGATGAGCGCCTGATCATGACAGCAAAGCGCAAAGGTGTATCTCTTATTCCACTCATCAATGCAACTTGTGACCCTAAACATCGTGTATCTCTGCTCTCAAAAATATCTGATTATGGTATTTTGCGACAAGAATATTACAACACATATCCACTGTATGTTGTGCATGTCATACTCGACTTCATTACTTTGCACAGAAACACATATGACTTCAAAGAACGCATGATGACAAAGTTCAACTTCAAGTATTTCAGTCATAGTAGCATCATGGCGATATGCAAAAAAATAAAGTTCGACGGCGAGTTCCTTAGTCGCACAGAAGACATACTTGTTGAGCAGTTTCAAGATCAGATAACCAGCATGTTCAAATATTTGCGCAGAAGTAATCCGACAATCCCCAAAAATATCGTGTTCAAGATGATTGAGGGGTTCTACAAAAAGTCATCTCGCCTCGTGCCAACATTGAGTGAGTCGAAAGTTAGGCACACTACATATGATTATCCCTTCGTACCAATCATACCGGATGATGACTTAGAAGATATCATCGAAGCACTACGCAATGAGTACTCATGGTCACGCGCAGAGTGCAAGAGATATTTACGTATACCATTGACGAATGATGAGTTGATCGCTGCTGCAGCCACAGAAGAATCTCTTGATACTTCGTCATCAATGGTTGTGTCGGAAGATACGCATGAAAATCATCTCATTGCGCAGATAGATACGTTCATTCGTGACACAAATCAGTTCGTCTAAAATTGACTGTCCAATGATACATCCACAAAACACATAAACAACAATGAACGTAACGTCAGTAGGAAAATCAACACATTACTCTATCAAACAATTTGTTGCGGTCAACACTACTTTTAATATCATCAATGTTATCGATGCTTCGAACATTATTCGTTTGGAGGACATCAGCGCAGAAGGAAAGACTGATTTCAAGATCGTAGAAGTTGACGAAGAATTAAATGTGTACTTATTTAACAACACATATGAATTTGTGTTTTCTGGCACTGATAAAAAAGTCACTAAATATACATCAAATCGATGGAAAACACGTGTAGGTGAAGATACATTAAACTTATATATGTTTGTCGGGCCATGTTCATATTATGTTTTGAGGATCGAAAAATATGGCAGGGTAGAGATAGAATTATTAGATAACAACAAGACGAGCATTGTATATAATTGTTAGATGTGATACCTACATCACATTTTTTTGTATACACTACCGCCTGGCGGTATAATGGTTTCTAAAATTGAACACCAGACGATACATACATAAAACACACAAACAACAATGAACGTAACTAAAGTAGGAGAATCAACACATTATACTACCAAGAACATAGTTGTTGTCGACACCAAATACGATGATATCGATATTTTGGATGCATCAAAGATCGTAGAAATTCGTGATTATGGTCATATCACGAGATTAAAATATCACTTTGAAGAATGCACAATTACGAACCGTTTGACAATTGTTTCATTCTATCCAGAGAACGAGTTCGTGTTTTCTGGTGGCGAAAAAAAGATCAATCACGTTGCAGTGACATCCGTATGGCACGAAGTGAACGAAGATGAACTTACGATAAGAATAAAGGTAGACGAACATATTGACCCTTATATTAAGGTTTATGATTGCGGACGTGTAAAAACATTATTATCAAAGATAGGTAAAATGAAGATCACATACAATCTATAGACAACATATCGATATGTTGCAGACGCATTCTTTTTTGTGTATGTGCGAGTCATCATGAGCAACCTAAAATTGATTGTCCGATGATGCATTCACAAAACACATAAACGGCAATGAGCGTAACCCAATACAATGATAAAACTAGATACACCACCAAAAGACTTATCGCTATCGAGACAGAATATGAAAGTGCGGTAATTATTGATTGCTCAAACAACGTCAAGTTGGTGAACACCTCCTTTGAAGTACAAACTAAGTTCATATTCGGTAATTCATTACAACAATTATACATATTTTCATTCGATCAAGATAATGAATTTGTTGTTATTGGCAACAAAAAAGTTGAAAACACGACATTCGTATTAGCAACATGTGAGTTAATTATGCCTGCCAATAGGTTAGCTATCTGCATTGATACGAGCGACGATAAATGTTATTCATTTTCATTGAAGGATGTTCATGGTGTAGAAACTACGTATTCTAAGACAGGCATGATGACGGTTAGATATCATCATTAATTTTTTGCTTACTTCGTCCAAAAGTATTCTGCTCTTATGCGTTGTTCTCGAGGATCATTCTTACCCTTGCTCTTGAAGTCGGCAAAAATGCTTGAATGACATGTCAACCCATCTCGCGAAAATTCATCGATAACACCTACATCATATCCAAGTAGTTCGCCGAGGTCGAAATCAATGAATCGCAACAACTGTTTTGTTTCGTGACCTGTCATAATGGTCATGTTACGAGATGCGACCATCTCTAACACAGAGTTTAAACCGCATTCAGGAATTTCAGACAGCCCGAAATCAATGATACGTGGTTCGAACCCGAAGTAAGGAACGTAGTAAATTTCTTCTGCGCGACCAGGTTCATCAATAACGAACTTTGTGTAATACACATCGGTGACCGTCTCTAATGGCAACATCATGATGTTCTCCATGTGCAGATCGTTGTGTCGGAACGTCGGAACGTGATGACGAATTTTGAAGTAGTGATACACAACATCGAACAAAGTGCCCGTCACTAAACTCTTATACAACCCTATCAGCGACGGAACGTTATAAATATTTGTCAAGAAACCATAGTACTCTTCCATCTGTGTGACCGTGAACTCATCGTATGCAGCACCTGACTGAAGTTCTGTGTAACAGAATTCGAAGTAGTTCACAAGAAAATCAGGCACGTCAGCACCAAGCGCCTTCAGCGCTTCGTATACTTTTTTTGTTTGTCCCTTGCAAAGAATGTTGTTGAACACTTTGTTAATACCAGTGTGACCAGGCACACGTTCCAAGAGTACATCAGTGATGAGTGCACTATTGAGACCTTGCCATTGAGCAGTCTGTTTGCCTTCACGCTCTAACGCTAAGTCATAGTCAGTCTTGAAGTGATACATAAATTTCAGGATAGTACCATCACGAAGAAAAATAATGAGGGGCATGCCGTTTGTTCGTGACATACCACCATTAACTATGGCACCTAACATTGGCTTAGGGTCGAACGTACCTTCAGCTATTTTGTGGATCATGTTCTTTGTTTTATACATCTCGCTTGGAAACTAATTGAGAGTATTTATTCACAGTCTCATCGAACATTGACTGAAACGTCAACCCAGTCGCCAACTTACCGCTGGAATAATATTCGCTCAACGCATCTAACATCTCTGTGTATGGTGTCGCAAATTGTACATGACGAAGTAAGTTACCGAGACACACAGTATAATTGTGCTTCTTGATAAAATCAATGCACACATTTCTGTACTCTTCTGTGTCGAAACCTACTTCTGCAAACTTGTTAAGTATGTCTAATCGCATCTCTGCAGAATATGTTTTGGTAGATCGTAAGTATGTTTCGAAGAGTTGTTCGAGCTTATCATCGGACACTCGTCCAAAGCGAATAGCACCAAGAAGTTGACAAATATCTTCGCGTATCCCTCTAGTTATGACCGTGCTAAACACAGCTTTCGAGAGATGTACATTGTCTTTTGAGTTCAGTTCATATAACATGAAAGTGATGTCGCCAGAATATACGATATCATTGTGCTCTACTGTGTATGTTTGTTTACTCATATTTTTTGTCACAATACTATGATATGATCAATTTTCATATCGATGCACAAAGATGATATGTATCAATTTAATGCCACAACTTAGTCCTGCTGCAGTTCATGCAAAAATCAATGTTGCTTGTCTCAGAGAATCTGCTGCGGATCTAGACATGCTTGATAACCTTGTTGCAAGCGGTGAGGCTGATCTTGAGTCAATATCTATCAGAGCGAATTTATATCGCTCGACGCTAATCAAGAATTTTGTGCGCGAAAAGACGATGGCAGGCTATGTAAGCCCTCTAGAAGATATAAAAGAACAACTAGCATACTTACTTTCTGTCGAAACATATGAACACACTTCAGACGTAGACGTCGACGTCTAAAATTGAACATCGGTCAACATGATCAAAAACACTATCTATCGATGTTCAGACAACTATTCAAACAATCAAGACGTTTGCTCAACAAGCACGAAGATGAATATCTTACACGAATGGCCATCAGTCATGCGCGCTCAACAACAACACAAGACTTAGAAGAAGAGATCAATTACACACTCAAGAAACGTACATCTTCATGCGGCTATCCAAACTGCACAACATGTTCGATGATATATTTTACAGACGTTTATAACTGGTCTAAGTTTGGTCATCCCGATGGTCATCCCGATGGTCATCCCGATGATAATGGTGAACAACCAAAAAAGTAACTAGCGCGTAGCGCGCAAAAGATCAAATTATTTTGTGCTCGATGTTGAGCTGCTTGATGTTAATCCGCTTATTATTTTTTCACGGAATGATGGACTGAACAACTTGCACGGATCGTCGAAACTAAGGATCGACTTACCGCCTGAAACAGCGATCATCGCGAACGTCATCTTTTTTGGTCCGACATCAACAGTACGCACACGACCTGTCTCCGACCATGCAGTCATGAAACCGGGCACAGTTGTATATGTGTTGTAATAGCTATCAACAAACCGTCTGTCTTGACCGTCAGACACATAATATAATGTTAATGGCATCTGAGCATCTTCGCATGCCGTCTCAATGAACTTGAGCGACTCTGTATTTTTTGCGATAGATCCACCACGAAGTTCAAGATCAAAGATGTTCATGATGTCATCTATAGACAGCTTGTATACGACGAGCACTGACGCTTTGATGTTGTCTACTTGTTGTTTGAGCAATGAGTCATTCAACTGACGAGCATCGCGCAGTTCTTTTTTGTATTGTTCTAACTGACGTTGATAATATCCGACAGTCACTTTGTGTGATTCTATCGTCTCTATCAATTTCTTTGAGTGTTCTTCTGAGACGGTGAGCAAACGCTCTGTCGAATCGTTGACAGCACAATGTAATGAATCTATCTCATCATACATTGACTTGAATCTCTGTGCAATGATGTATTCGGGCGATTCGTTATAAATGTTCTTTAACGTCAGCTCATTATCTAAGAAGCCTGACATGTTACCGTATGCAGCTGCCTTCTTATACTCATTGCACAGATCAACGATCTGATTATTGAATGTCAACTTCGGATCGAAGATCGTCATCATCTCAATGAAGTGCCCATAAAATATTTCTTCTTGAACGCCGTCTGGTCGCCACTTGATCATTAGTTGCGCCTTAAATTTATTGGCATTGGCATAATTTACTTTGTCAAATCGATAGTTGAGTTTTTGCAATTTCTGTTTCTGATCAAAATACAAGATCGTCTTCTTTGTCTCTGCCCTACCGCTTGTTGATCCCCAAGCAAGCGCACAAAATAAATCGATGTTCACCGCCCATTGACATTCTTTGTGTCCCAAATTTAGTTGTTCGACGATGTCTTGAATCTGTTTCGAATAATAAATATCAGTAGCCATGTTGTTGTTCTTCGACTATTGCCATCAATTTTCAAAAAATAAAGGTCCGTGGGAAGACATTATTTTTTTGAGTAGTGTGTAAGTGTAGTGTTATTAGGGGCGTTTGCGCAAACGCCTAGAAGAGTGTTCGTGAAGAGGGTCCGAGAAGAGTGTCAATTAAGAGATGATTAAACATTTCATGGTCAGTGATCTTTCATCGTTGCTTCGGTGATGATGTGTCGCATCTTGTGCGATCATAGTCAACAGGGTCAGCGTGGATGAGATTATCAAATCGTTTGAAGGTGGTCAATCAACTGTTGGCCAGACATTATGTTGTCGTTTGTCAGATGTTTGGTCTGATCATTAGTGCATGCCCCGAAGGACTTTCAACACCAAATGTATCAGGGATCAGCGATCTTCTGTGACAACGATAAGTCGACCCTTTGTTCAGTACGCAGATGCTAAAGATGTATGTAGTTAAACATACTTCTCGCAACGCGGTTTGAACGGTGTTGACAACGATAGTAAAGTAGTGTAGACATCTTGATCATGTTTGATATTCTGTCGTCGACATTATGAGGTTGGTATCTTTTGAGCTACTTGACTAGTATTTCGCTCATAGTGTTACCGTCTCTATTTTTAGACGAGTTAATAACGTTGATGATATTTATGACTGTTGCTTCTTAGATTGTGTTGTTGAATGATTATCTTGGTGTTCAATTTTAGAAATCTAACAAGTCGTCGGAGACATTCGACCAATCAGTCTTATCAACACGACTGTATATAGTTGCATTGGTCTCGAAATTAGATTCCTTCTTCATGAGATTGTTGTTTAGTGCGTATCCAGGCAGTGTGCCAACGGTGTACACAGGGTCACCTAACCCTAAACGACTGATCAACTCATTGATCTTTGCGCGTGCAACATCATTGAGTATCTCTGCATTGATGCCTGGTACATTAGCATCAGCAAATGCTTCTGTATTACATTCTTCTATAAACACCATGAAGTCACGTGCAACTGCAAGTGCCTCGCTGCGAGGTGGTTTGATCTCTGGATATTTGTTGAGTATCATGATCGCAAAATCAGCATGTGTTGCTTCATCTGCCATGATCATTGTGTTAGCTTGCACGAAGCCAGGTACTCTCTTATTGAAGTTGTCAACCGTCTTTTCTGCTGTCCATGACACAAATGTGAAGATGATGGGCAACAAAACATGCTCAATAAGCAGGTTGGCGAACAAAGGATACTTATATCCTTCGGTGCCTGAATGTCTGATGTATTTTTTTGAGTATTCTTGTAGTTTGAGAACAGGCCCAAATGTCATGAATGCCTTAAAGATCGTGTTACGCTCGATAGGATCATCCAAGAATTCGGAGATGAATTTCTTATAGGTGAACGCATGTTCTGTCTCGATATATTCAATAAATGTCTTGATCGAGTTGATGATGAACTCAGATCTAACATTGTCTGGAACTATGCATGCCCAATTTGCACCAACGATGTCGTCGATGGAATTCAAGAACTTCAGATAGAACGTATACAAACCTTTTACTCGCGGATCGAGTATCATGTATGCATGACGATCTCCACTACCTAATACTTCTGTGTGTCTCCATACAGTTGCAGTAATCTTTTTTTGGAATTCATAGAACTCCATCATATCGGACTTGATAGGAAAGACTTCGGTAAGTTCGTTTTGGAATGACATATTTTTTATAATGAATATACTTGTTCCTTCAATTTTTGATAAAAACTAAAATTGAATCTATTAATTCGTAATCAAATAATCAAAACTTATCATTCACAAACATCATCATGTCCAAAGCCGTCGAATCATCAGTCTCAGTAATTGCCAGTCTTGCCACAATGTACAACATTGATAAAGCACAAGATGTCGACAAAGATACTGAGGTGAAGTACCCATCGGCCACATATGTTGATTTCAAGTCTTACTTGGATAATAACTGTGAAGCTCCAAAAGAAGGAGGTGTAGCTAAAGCTAAGGTTTTCACCTTAGAACCAGGCGCATTCGATCTCTTAAACAAGCTCTTCAAGGATTCCTTAATCGGTTCCATCAGAGAATTTTGGAATCAGTCAGAATCATCATTCAAAAATATTGATACTCTTCATAAGGAAATCTCCGGATTACCTAAGTTGATTCTCGATATCGGTGAAAAGTTGCCAAGTCCAGAGGAATTTAATGAAGCAATCAGTGAAAAGACTGGTCGTTTATTAGCTGATTTCAATGCTGGCCTCAAACCAACCAAGAGTCGTAAGGAACAAGAAAGCAGTAAATCAAAGAAAGAAAAAGAGATCGATTCAGAGATCAGAGAAGCAATTGTTAACGCAGTTGTATCTACTATCTTCGCTATTTCGAGATCTTTAGCATGTAACTTGATCTTCAATGCATCAACACCAACATCTAAGGTTAGCGCCAAAGAAATCAATGCAGCACTAGGTACTCTCGCATTAGAACACTCAGAAATGCTCGAATTGTATGATGGTCTCTGTTATGCAGGTCTAAGAATCGAAACAAAGATTGTTAAGACTAAGGCAGCATCAACTGGCACAAAGAAGAAGACAACAAGTGCAAGTGGAAAGACAGCAAAGAACAAGAAGACAAACATCAGCGATGATGAAGCCGAAGAAGAAGAAAAGCCAAAGAAGACTTCAAGAAGAAAGCCAGTTCAAAAGGAAGATGACGATTCCGGATCAGATTCATCAGCATCTGACAAAGAATAAATAGCGTGTAAGCGCACACGCATACTAATAGTATTGAAACATTATTTTTTTGCATAGCATATAATGCCAGTTTGTCCTATCCTAAAAGTTACCGAAGCGCTATATAGAGGTGGTATACAAGCGCTGCCAGAAGGCGATGAGTCATGCTCATGTAAAATAGATAACATCACTTATGTGTTTGACGATGCACCTGTCATCAATGGATTAGCTGCATTTGATTCTGTACGACGCGGCGGCCAACAGGCCGAGGAGCATCAGGCCGATGACGAGGACATCATCTTAGATGATCAACATGCAGTCGGCTCACTACGTGCACTTGATAGTTTGCACATGCTCGAGATCAGAAAGTCAATAAGTGATCTTGTAAAAACAGGTGCAGCAGACGTACCAACAAGAGAAGAGTTAGCAGAGAAGTATACTGTTCGTAAAAAAACTGGCGGTGCAGATGGCCGTGGACACATTGTTCTTAAAGATTCTGAAAGAGCGATGGTATCAAGAATACAAGAATTAGCAAAGCGATGAGCAAACGATGAGCAAACGATGAGCAAACGATGAGCAAACGATGAGCAAGCGATGAGCAAACGATGAGCAAACGATGAGAACATATCGCCTGCAAAAAATAAATACATGCTATATACACATGCTGCGTGCATACTACATGCACATCGTTTGTCCTCATCGCCCGCGTTTATCCTGATGGAATCTTGCGAGGGAAGAGATCATATTTTTTGAGTACGTCATCGATGTTAAAATTAATGTCATCTGGTACAGGGTTCTCTGCGTCATTAGTTTGTTCTAAGAATGTTTTAAACTCAGGTACATCAGGATACATGTCGATCAATATACCAAGATACTTCTTTGTATGTGGTAAGCGACGTACTTCAGCAGCACGTATATCTTTGCCGTGACGATATTTTTGGAAGTCGATAAAGATGTCCGCAAAGTATCTGAAGTTGATCATGACGATTTTTCTAAATCGCTCGAATGTATTTTTTTTGCAATGGTCACATGCATTCTCGATAACTTTGTTCTTGAATGAGAGACCAAGTTCGTTGATGAGCATGAACACAGCGCCAGAGACGCGACTATAAACATAACAGTGCATGCCACACTTTATGACTGTTGCACGAGTGATGATGTCTAGCACAAACTGTATGTTACGCTGTGTATATATGTTCTCTCCTGTTGCCTTATCCAGACTCAACAAGTATCGAGTGGTCAGATCTACTATTTCGTCCATCGTATCGTGAATAAGATCAATGCCGAGCAGCTTAGATATCTCTAAAATCTGTGTTTCACCCGCGCTAAATCCCGTGTGCTCCAACTCAAACACAGCAATGATAGTGCTTCGCTGACTTGATAAACGCTTACGTTTCATGAGTATGTAGACGAGGAACGCCAAGATCTGATCTTTAATGTTACCACGTTTGACGAACTTTTTTTGACGCAAGTTGTAATACATTGTTTGGATGCTTGAATAGAATCTGACTGCTTCATCGAGTATCTCTTCTGGTATCTTTGTGTTGCCTGTTCTCTCATGGTATGCATCGTTCTTGATCATCAACTCTGCACGATTCTTTTGAATTTGCACCGCACGATAATCGGAACGTCTTGTACGCGATTTGTGCACACGACCAGTAGCATCACGCGTCTGCATCTCATCTTTGTTATTTTCTGCGATGATCATTTGATGGTAGTATTGTTGTTCGCAGACCGCGCACTCATACACATTATCCATCAAGTAAATCATACGCTTGTTGCAATAGTTACAAAATATTCCTTCATCGGTATGAAGAACGGGCTCGCCGTCCTTAAGATCTTCAATTAAAAGTAATAAATTTGCTGACAACATTTCAGTAATGGGTATTTGTTCGCAGTCAATTTTCAAAGTTAAATTGAATATATCCAGCGGTGAGAAACATAACTATGGTGGTACTTAGCGCACTATTAAGAGATCATGAGTTGCAAACTACAAGCGCAATGAGCGCGATTAGCACGATCGAAGCATTAGATGAATACACGAGAGCGTCGATCGTAAAAGATGCAGAGACCGGTGCAATGATTCGCAAGACATATTATACAAACGATGTGCAGATATCTGACGACGATGCGGGTGGCGATAGCAATGCCAGCTACTCATCTGGCAGCGATGATGATAGTGGTTATGAAACATATTCTTCTGACGAAGAATCGACAAAGAAAGATGGTGGTCACGACGGCCATGACTCATCTTCGGGTCGTTCCTCGACTCATTCCTCGACTCGTTCCTCGACTCGTTCCTCGACGTCATACTTAGGTCATTGTCCTGGTGCAAGAATGTTCGTCAATGAATGTCTGCTGAAATTCAATAGAATGATTTTTGACTTCATAGAAACATCTGCTCGCATACAACTTGCCTGTCCATCATTGTATTATGACATTGATCCGGGACAACACTTGTGGTGGAATCGCAGACCATATACCATTAAGAGTATTGAATATCGTGATACCAATGTGATCGTCGTTACAACACCTACAAAAAATAAAGACGCCAGTGCGCCGGCCGCACTGACATTTATCTTTGTGAGAAACACAGAAGAATGGACGCATGTATATATCAATGATACTAAGTATACTGTCACTGACATCGGTGCACTACCAGATACAACTGTTTGTGCCAGCAATGCCGACGATACTAACGGATCATCTTCAGATGATGAATATATCACCGACTCAGATAGTGATTAATCATTTCGTGATGTTGGGTCTGAATATGGTATACCGACAAGATCGTATAATTCGCGCTCAGTCGACAACTTTATCTTTTTTGTCCCCTTGAACAGACCGTGTTGACTCAGCTTATAACCCTTTTTGATAGCAGCCTTACGCACTTTAATGTTGTGTGACGCACTGCCCGTACTATAGTTCAAGTGCGCAATGTATTCATCTGACTTGCACACAAAAATATCAACTTGTATATATGCGCCTCCTGGTAGTTTGTATAGAAACATCGCTTTCTGATCACCTGCAGATACTACTATGATCGCATCTTTCATCGTCTTCTCAACGTTCGCAACGATCGTCTTTGCAGAGATCGTATCTGATCGTACTAAGATGTCGACATCACCACTTGTTGATGCTCCTCTTCTATAGCTGCCGGAGACGATCGAATCGGAACTTTTGTCGACGGTCAATATCATCCCCCTTAACACATCAAACACTTGTGTTACCGTTGCTCGAGGTACTCGAAGCATGATCTTGTCGTGAAGATCAATACCTATTTTTTGCTGCTTAGTCAAGTGCGGATACTTTCGCAGCTCTTCAAGACTTGTGTATCCCATATCAACAAATTTGAGCGCGTTAACAGGGCCGATGCCCATCACTTTTTCGAACTTTTCAAGTGCAGCAACTTGGGGATTGTCACGAAGTTCGATCAACTCATTGACACGACCGGTCGACACAAACTCAATGATGACTTCTCGTATCTTCTTGCCTATGCCTTTGGGCATGTTGACTCCTGCGATCACCGAATCAAGTGCTCTGATCGATGTCAGTGACTTTGCAGCATTATCATATGCACGCGATGGGTACTCATCGCCAGTTGCATTACGGTACTTACTCATCTTCTTGAGCATGTCCCGAGTGCTATCTAGCGTTTCTTGTGTTAATTTTTGTGACATTTATACTTTATGAAAATTGAAATTCGTCGTCGATAACTTAAAAAATGACGGCACCAGCACCAGCGCAACAGCATGATAACACAGAACAATTGATTTATGCGACCATTCTTGGTGCGACCCTAAACATCGTTATTACAACACTCACAACTGGACTTAAAGACCTTATCAAGTTGATATATGATAAACGTTACAATATATTTGACTTTGTCAGCGACCTGTTTTACGGCAAACGCAACACAATGATGCTCGAATATATCATTGATGAATATATCATTCGCCACAACATTATGACATTTGACATCTTTGTTATGAATGAAGTACATATGCTCAACCCCTGCAAAGAAGTAAAAATCTTTAGAAGAGGGCTTGAACTACTTTCATGTCCGATGGTAAAATTATCACACGATGGTATCATATACAACATGACAAGCTCGAAAGAAGATAACGGTAAGACAAAAGTTACGATCAGACGTCTTTCTATCTGGTCACGTGAAAGATCACTCGAGTACATCAAGAATACCGTCGATGAGTTCAACAAAAAGTTTATTAATATCATTGACACTAGTTCTATCATGATTGCATCACAAACAGATACATCATCTTGTAGAGGCAATGACATATATCCCGCACAGTTTAGCAAGTCGCTAGATGATGTTTATGACACAAACATTAGAGACAAGATCAGACATGCTCTCACAAATTACATGAACGCATCGCCTGAAACACGTAAGTTGAAGATCATGTTGCACGGACCACCTGGCACAGGTAAGACAACATTGATCACAAGTATCGCAAAAGAGACAAACGGCATGTTAATCATGGCGAAGATATCAAAGTTCAAAACGATCGACTCATTGCGTAACTTCGTCTTTGCAGATTCTTATGACTCTTACAACTATGTTAACCGCAAATATTGTCTTGCGAAGCCAAAAACAAAGATCATTGTGTTCGAAGATGTTGATGCAGACATCGGAGACATCATCAAAAAAAGAAAGTCAGTCGCCGATGCACCAACTAAGACACAAGAAATAAATGCGCTTGAAAAGGTTGCAGAAGCACTAACTAAGTCGATAGAGAAAAATGACAAGAAAGATGAAACAAAGGATGACAAATCGTCCAGTTCATCGTCTTCAAAGAGTGATAAGATCAACTTGTCTGACCTCTTGAACCTCTTCGACGGCATCTTACAATTGCAGAATGTTATTGTTGTGTTCACAACTAACTGCATTGACGAGATCGATCCTGCATTCTACCGTCCTGGTAGAATAAATGTATGCGAGTATATGGGTTACTTGAATCATGATGAGTTCATCAATTATGCAACGAGAACATACCCTGACTCATCACCAGCAGACATCATCAAGGGTGATCATGATAAGCAGTTCAAAATATCTGAGTTGACCGCTGCGACAGCCGCTTCAACATCATTCGACGAGTTTTGTAAGTTGCTCGCAGTCGTTTAATTTTTTGTCCGATATGAAAATTGACATGATACATAATAAACATTAAGATGAATTCACCACAAAAAATAACGGTTAGAACTGCTGGTCATAAAGTCAGTATCACACTTCAAGGCATAGATTCTCTCGAATGTCTTATCGGTAACACTAGCATCTTTGCAAAAAAGATAGTGTTCGACAGTCAAAGAGATGCATTAAACTTTGTGGCTCGTCACAAATATTATGCTGACATCACATGTCCGTTGATTGAATTTATTTGTTCGAAACCCAGATATGCATATCTTTATTCTGAGTTGTTGTTGCGTGAAACTGGTCGTTTGATGTCGATGATACCTGGCAGTCTTGTTCATAGTGCTAAGTATGCATCTAAATTTTGTATCAATGTTCTTTGCGATGTTGTACCAGATTTCGATGCAATGATCATGGCATCAAAGTACATGCCCGACTACTATGTCAGATGTCACTTGAAGCACTATGGAAGATACAAAGTTACGAAGCGCACATGCACAGACGGTAAGTAGACGCTGAGCACGATACATGCGACGTATATTTTTTAGATGATCTCGTTCTCATACATTTTGTAAATCAAGATGCTGATGAGTGCCATGATGAGCGCTTGAATGATGATTCCGTAGTTGCTCGGTAACCCCATGTTCAACGCGCCATTAAATTTATCGAGAATTTTGTCATAGAAGATCTGACTATTGAGTCCGATGTACAACAAAAAGATAAGACCAAAAACAATGTAGTCGAAGTCAGTAACGAAATCGCTCAAAGCATCAATAATTTTTCCAGACATGATATACTCATCGTTTGAAACATTCATTCGAGCGAAAATTATTTAGTTACAAGCACAAGAGTAATCTTATGTGTTTTGTTATCGATCTTCTCTAGATCTTCAGGTGCATACACTGCGTATTTGACACCGTGCATACCGTCTAAGGTGCTCTTCAGACCGTCGATGTTATAATTTTTTGATGGCAACTTTAACAACATTACAGGGTGTTCGATGTTACGCCATAGTCGTGTGCCCTCACCATCGAACATGTATCTGACCAGATCTTTCATGCCCATCGTTCCGATAAACAACTCATCTGAGTAACCTGTTTTGTACTCATCGCCAAAAGGAGGATCGACATACACAAGATCAAAAGTCTCATTCGTCTCTTTGATGTATTCTACTGAATCAATGTTGTTGATCGACCATCGGGGCAGTGCACGATATTGTGCACAATTATGTACCAGACCGTTATATATTGTTGTGTCGAATTCGTTGATAACACCTGACCATTCAGGTTTCGCCCAAAAAATAGATGTATCTCCTCCATGATTTGCTGTCAAGTTGAGTAAGCGCCGTGCATGCGATGTGCGTGACCCCTTAGGTAGTGCACTAGTAGCGATGTTGAACATCAACAAAGTATCTTTTGTAGTTGTCATCCATGTTACTGAACGTTTGTCAACTAGTAAGTTCTTGCCGCTTGCGAATGCGAAAAGCGCATTATAGTTTATCGGACTATCTGTCGACTCAGTCATTATTTCTTTCCATAGATAAAATCCCAGATTACCATCATTGCACGAACATCAGCTAACGCATCATGCGCATTGTTCATATCAGACCCGCAGATGCATTTATATACATTGCCTAACTTTGTTGCACCAGCACCTGACATATTAACAGACCCACCGATCTTACTTTTGTGTTTACGAACAGCATCTAAACAACATGTCCACACCGCAGAGTTTATCGCATCTGAACTATGACTACTGAGCATCATCCTGCGGTCGAAGGCAGCGTTGTATGCAACGATCGAATCACATAATACAACAAGTTTATCAAACGTACTGAACACAACATCAGGTGCGACTCCATATTTTCGTAATGTGTCTGTCGAGATACCATGCACTTTTTTTGCTGCCCAATGAATGCTGATCTTGTCCCATGCGATATATTCTGAATATCTGAACACCTCGTGCGAGGCATATGTTACAATGTATGCAAGCTGTATGATCTTATCGCTGCCTGACAACCCTGATGTTTCTGTATCAAGAAACATCAACATCTTTTCTGGGAACAAGTGTATGTTTGCAGTCAACCATTTGAGTGGTCGATGATTACCGTTTGCGAATTCTTCGAACACATTTTTGATGTAAACTATTTGTGCATCGATATGACTTGTCGACGACTTGAACGATTCAAGTGCTATCATAGGATCTTCATCGAAGCATGCACGGAATGCATCATCGTCGTTATATAACTTACAAAAAAGATATGTTGCGGTGAGCTTACCTTCTGGAATAACGAATACATCGATCTGTTCTGTTGTTGCGGCCATATATACGTGTGAGTATGTAAATACATACCTAGTCAAGACATCTAATTTGAAAGTATGTGCAGGCGGTGAGAACAAACGATATGTTCTAATCGTTTGCGCAGAGCGCAGCCATATGACGATCAAAACATATCGTTTGTCCTCACCGCCCGCATATGATGATATGTGCAAAAAATATATACATACGACATGTCCTCATCGTTCGTCTAGAATTTTGACACCCATTTGTTTGAACACAAGATACACTCAACCTTGACAGTTGCGGGTTCATCACCTCGCGCTATTTGCTTCTCAGTAACAACAGCTTCGTTCTTACCACATCGAGGACATGTGTACATCTTACTTGTTTTGTGTTCTATCTTGACCTTCAATCGTTCTTCGATCTCATCTCTGATCTCTTTGTTCGCCTCAGGCGCAAAGAAATCGGTAGGGTTGTCGAAGAGGTCATCTACTTTTATGTGCTTCTTTCGTAACTTTCTTAGCGCATCTGTCTCATTAAGCACCATCGTAACTTTTTCAAACATCTCTTGATAGTCACTAAACACACTATCGCAGTGCAATAATTCTTTGACTGTAGCGATGTTATATTTTTTCATCAGACGATTATAGCCGCATGCAACTATTTTTTCAGAGTACTTGACTGCTTTATCGTATCTTTCTTCCGAGTCGTTGACAGATGATTCAAGTATTTCGTCGATGAGTGTCATGATCACCTTCTTTGCGTTTTTTGGTGGTTCCATAATACTGTATATGGCACGATGATCACTTCAAATTTAGAATGACTTTCCGACGCGAAGTATACACACAAGCATTAACAATGATTTATGTGATCGCAATATTCGTGATTTTAATTATCGTATTTTATCTCTACATGCGCAAGACCCGACTCAATGATCTAGTAGGTGTTTATGTTGCACCAGATGATTTCGCAAAAGAGTTAGGGGTCAGCTCGATGACATTTATGGTAACCGACATATCGATGTTAGGATCTGCCAACGGCTTTATCATCATCAACACCACTGTTATACCCTTTGCGATGAACATTCCTGTCTTCCGTCTCGACCTCTTGGAGGTGCCAGTCACTATGGTGTACGACAATGCAGACGCAGATACAGTCATCCCCAGCAAATTGATGTTGACTTTGCAACACGGTCATCTAATTTTGGAGGATGATGAAACCATCTATGTCGCAGCACAATGGGTGCCTGTCTACTAAAATTGACACATCTGACCATAATCATACCCCTGTTAAAATGTCCTCAACTATCGTTAGAAAACCAGAATTCAGTACTTTCACCGTCAGTAAAGGCGCCCTCAAAAGCAAGCTTATTGTTCCAAAAGAATGTGCAGTTCGTACAGTAGAAATCGATATCAGTGATGAAACTTTCCGTCCTATCATCATGATCAAACATCGTGGTGTAGAGATAGAAATCAACTATAGTGACATTATGTTGTATAAAGGTTCTAAGAGAACCGTCCTTAGAAAGGACTTTAAAAAATATTGTGGCAATGGTACCGATGATGAGCCTCAATCAGACGATGATGATAATGTTGATTCCGGTAAATACTGTTCATCTGATTGTGATAGCAGCGATAGCAGCGATAGCGGTATTAGCAGCGCAAGCAGCAAGACTGTTGCTAAGGTTGATTCCGGTAAACAATGTTCATCGCGTGCCAGCACAGCCAGCTGCGCCAGCAGCGTTAGCACTAAGTCATCTGTTAGTTCTTCATCTAGTGGTAGCAAATCATCTGCAAGTAGTGTAAGCAAGTCGAGCGTCAGCAAGTCGAGTGATAACAAGTCGTCTGCATCTTCTACGCAAGATAAGAAGCCAACTTTCACTGAATCAAAGTTCAAAACACCTGTTTATGGTAACATCAGTAAGAAAGATTTTAAGACAAAGCCATCTGTTGCAAAAGACAAACTCGTTGATCCATGTTACATTGCTATCGCAGGTGATGATATCGTGAATGTATCATCGAATGGTGATGTCACTCGCATCTGTACGGCCGCTGGCTTACATAAAGCAGTGATGTTTAATGATGATACTGGTATTATCAATCACATTGCGCTTCAAGTACGTGAAGAGAACAAGGTCTATGATGTTTTGACTCTTCACTATTTGCAGTTCGATCATGGTGCTATGTGCTTCCACTATTTCGAGCCATCTATCAACGGTGTCTTAGACGGTGTAAATTATACAGAGATGCCATCATTGATCGAGACAAAGACCCCGACAAACATTAGTTACAACGGTAAATTTTATAAAATAAACAACGACGCTTAAATGCGATCCCGATGTTTATTTTTTTGTGACACAAATAATAATCACCACAGATGAACTACACGCTCGTGATAATCAGCATACTACTAATTATTTTCTTCATCTATCAATACTCTGTCGAGTCGTTTGATACTATTCAAGAGAAGAAGTCGGCCAACGAAGATTACTTCACAAAAAATAAAAACCCTTCTTACGAAGATTACCGCGATGCCGTGCCTGGTGGCAACTTTATCGACTACACGAAGTACAAAAAAGAATTTGTTTAGACGTTGATAGACGTCTGCGACATGTGGCGAGACTAATCATTTGTCTTGACCACTTTCCTACCGCCCGTCTTTTTTGATTTGCTTGTCTTCGATCCCTTCTTCTTGAATACGACCAAGCTATGAAGGTTGCAATACATGATGTCATCTTTTGTGAGTGACTGCGCGACTTGTGGTTCTGTTGCTCCGAACTTCGATAAGAAGTCTCCGAACTGTTCATTTGACACAAGCTCAAGATCGAACTTTGTTGCGTCCGTAACAACTGCATCGATGTTACATAACGGCTCTGTGTATAATTTTGTTGTCATTGGAAGCTTGACGGATATCTTCTGTCCGAACTTCTCAAGTGTATTAGATGAATAATCTTTGCGGATCAAATATTTTTCGAGAGAGTTTTCAACAACCTTCCACGAATCGCCCGAATCAGTATCCTTCAAGAGGTTGAATACCTTCTGACCATCGAGTACAGTCATGATAAAATATGTATCATGACTTGCATCGCACATACTACTGACGAAGCTCAATGCGTTGTTCACTGCCGATGCACTTGTACAGAAGTAATGGAATGCGAAGTTGCATACAATAACATCAACATCGTCGACAGCAAAACGATCAGCTATGGCCATCTTGTTGACATTTGGATTGCCTGATACATCGGACACAAGAACGTTCAACTTCATTGGTGCACTTGTCTTTCGCATCCCAATAATATGTTTATCTGCAGAACGATGGATCAACTCTACTAGCGCGGTAGGATCAATGTCGATAGCAACTAATCTACCAATGCCCATCTGGTTATATGGTCCGAGATCAGCACCACGGCCAGCTGCTAAATCTAACACACTGTTACCCGGTTCCAAGTATTTTTCGAATGCTTGTTTGATCACAAAACGCTTAAACTTGTTAGGTGCGCGATAAATAGTATCTCTCTGCTTCTCGAAATATGATGAGTTGCCTAACCAGAGATCATCAAGTTCGAAGGGATCAATGATGTTCGAGAAGATTTGTTCTGCGATATCGAAGTCATTACCATATTCACCTGCAGCGACAGAACGATCATCACGCACTCTGTTCAACTTCCATATCCCCAAATCTGTGTTTACTGCTCCTTTCGAAAATGCACTCTTGAGTGTGTCAGCAGCATTTTTATGAATACTAAATTCACATATCTTACCATGAAGATCGTCCATACCATCTGTATTAATGTCGGATATGTCATGATAATAAACATATGCATACGGCCAGAGCACACTCTGGAACAACACAGGAATGTAACCTGCAGCGGTATCGATACCAGTGTCAGTACGATAGTCAGGCCACAAAGTGATGCCGAGCTGTTTACGTCTGATAGCATTCATGCCGCATAAGAGCACATATAACTTCTTTCCTGGTTTTTCTGGCATCTCTTTTTTTCCGATGAATGTCTTCGGACATTCGATGACCATGAAATCGATTGTGTTTTCTTCTGTTGGTTTCCACTTACGATTCTTTGTTTCATAGTAGTTGCCCGTCTGTGAAACTAAGATCAGACCGTCCGTCTTATAATCTCTGCGCAAGTTGTGTACTTTCAAGATTGCTTCTTCCATTGGTTGACTGATCTGCACATATTCTTTGACGAATGCTTCGATACCTAATCCGCGCAATGGTTCAACAATCTGTGCCAACACTGTTTTTGCAAAGCTTAGACGCTCTTCAATAGTCATCGAAGTAACGTTTTGATCATTACAATACATGACATCGAAGATACCAAGACGACGCTTTCCGCTGTTTGTTGTAACCAACTCACAGTCAATGATGCTCTTTAATGTTCCTTCGGCCATTGATGCTGTTTCAAGTTTTGAGTATATGACATTGACTGTGTTGCTAACAGCATACACAAGACATCTCTCACCGTCTGCTTTATCAGTTACGAACCATCCAAGCGGTGGGTACATCTCTGCATAGTAACTCGACTTTGTCATCGACTTCGCAGCATTGAGTGTGTTCTTGAGAGTCAACTTTTTTTGCACAACATTATTGGAGATCAGTTCATATACCTCATGAACGAGTTTGCTCTTCGGATCGTTTGAATCACCTCCCATACCAAATGTGCGCCACAAGAGACTTAGTGCTTTATCTATTTCTGTGCGATCACTTATTGGTGTTTGTGATGTACGTTCTACTTCGATCTCTTGACGGATCTCTGGTCGCATGTTCTTTGATAGGATGATCGGAACAACATCTGCTGCGCTCATCGTAGACTTGATACCAGCGAAAAGCTCATTTCTGATCTCTGTCACACGACCTTTGATATCACCATATTGCTCGAGTTGATGCGATAAAGTATAATCATATCTCCACGAATCGTTTGCAGGATCTATGAACGATAATCTTATCTTGAAACGATATGTTGCGGAAAACGATCCACATGGAATATCTGTTGGAGCTTCTTTACTCACCGCCAGCGTATATTTCATGATATCGCTGGACGCAGTAAACTTCATACCGAGAGTCTTTTTCGATGAACACATCTCTGATACCTTTTTATTGTTGTCATAAATGTGTGTCGTGATGCACGAATATGCAACATTATTGCTGTCTGTGGCATTCTTGATCACGTTGATTGTCGTGGAAACATCCACAAGAGTTGCTGTCGTGGCAATATTTTTGAGCGACTCTGCAAATGTTTCTGCAGACAAACTCTGAATTTTAGCCTCGAGCTCAATGTTGTCTCCGGGCGCTTTTGAGTTCAAAGCACTGTTATATTCATTGAGCGTGTTCTCGATTGTGTTTCTAGTTGGTGCCATGAATATTATATAAGATGTATAGAGACATAATTTGTCTTCAAATTTCAATGCTCTTTATGCGCACAAATATATGATGAATAAATCTATTATAGTGATAGTAGTCTTGATACTCGTTTTCCTGTTCATCGGTGTTAAATTTTTTAACGATGAGAAAATGGTCAGTGCTGGTGATGATGTGCGAACGGTCAAATCGACGACCGCCTCGACCCCTACGTCGACGGCTATGACCGTTCCTTCGGGCATAGTCAACACAACAAAAAAAGTGACCGGCGAAACGTCGCACAAGAAGCGTGTCAACTTCGGGACACATGCTGATGTTCTGAAGTATAGTCCTGACACAGGTAAAAATCTTGCATTCAATAAAGTCAAAGTGCGCGATCACTCTGTTGGCGCTATAGCAAAAAAAGTAGCGAGAAATGATGCTGAGAAGGCGATCATCTCATCTGTGTTGGCAGAAGATTCTGTAGAGGCAACAGCCGCCGGAGCAATAGCAACTGCTGCATCTGCAACAAGCATCGAAGACATTATTCTTGGAACATTGATGATCTAACACAAGGAATAATGGTAGGTGCACCGCATACATGTAACAACATATTTCCTTCGAGATAATCTACTGAGACCCTCGAAATATCATTATCATTGTCATGAGACATGATTACATGAAAACTTTTACATGGCTTCATGTCGTAACAATAACCAGATTCATCAAAAGCAGATATAGTTATTCTAGAAAAATCTACGGAGTCGACATCTCGAACAAAATAACATTCGTGCGCACTTTCATCTTTGATTGTTAATATCTTGGTTCTGATATCATATGAAATCACTCCATTTTCTATGTTCGCTGCTACAGCCAATGTTTTTTCAAACATGTAATCATCACAATAATGTATATCGAAAGGTAATCTTGTGTTTCGGCATTGATCATGTCTATCGAAGCATAAAACGCTGCAAGATAAGTATACTTCGGCTATACTTTGTTCATACTCATATGTGTATACTGTACGTTTGTCAAGTATCATCTTTTCATTTTCACATGAGTACAAGTATTTTTTATCACCTCGGATATAGGTGCATGCTATTTTTTTGTTGATGTCTTTTGCTCCTTTCTCGGTAGGTTGCAATATTATAGTCATCTTGTCTATCCCTAAAGTAGTGTGTACATCGCCGTTGAACCTCTTCGAAACACATCCGAGCACACACATGCTAAGAGGATCAAGATATTGTATAATCTCATATACATCGTCTGTTGATAATTTTTGCATATCGCTTTGTGACAATTTGGGCGGAAAGTCAAATTTGAATCCCAGCCCAACTCAGAAAAAAGATGTCAAAATACATTAATCACAACAACAGCAAGGTCGGATCAAGCATAATTAATGACTACTTTGATGACTATGAAACCGCCACAACACCAACTGATGCGTTTGAGGCAATGAAGTTGCATCGTAGCAAGCCGATCATCGACAAAAATGTTTATTGCAGAGTTATCTATGTCAATGATGTGACTGGTTTTGAAGAGCACATCACATTTGCATCTCGTGCAAAGAACTTTTACATGGACTTGTATGTCGGTAATGATATAGTCGAACTACAATGTGAGCCGAACACTATGTCTGGTCGTCAGATGATCGCATTCATATGGTCA
>Ga0302211_10000151_pt1 | contig 29047 bp, 21 predicted proteins | sample II_Fen_E3_3_FD_200234 | JGI IMG/M metagenome (GOLD analysis project Ga0302211, IMG submission 200234) | Peat permafrost microbial communities from Stordalen Mire near Abisko, Sweden - II_Fen_E3_3 | ecosystem: Environmental > Terrestrial > Soil > Wetlands > Permafrost | place: Sweden: Abisko... | reverse complement strand
GTAAAAAATATATTTCCTGGGCCTTAATGCTTACCGGATTTTTAGTCGGAATTCCGCTGTTCTACAATGTTGGTTTTGTTTTGCTTGTTCCACTTGTTTTTTCAGTGGCCCATCAATATAAATTGCCAGCTGTTTATATTGGCATATCACTTTTGGCCGCTTTGTCGGTAACTCACGGTTATTTGCCTCCTCATCCTTCACCCTCGGCATTAGTACCAATGCTTGGTGCCAACATGGGAAAAACGCTGATGTACGGATTGATTGTAGCCATACCTTCTATGATTATTGCCGGACCGTTGTTTGCCAAAACTCTTCGTAAAATACCTTCTCATCCACTCGAAACATTTACAACGGAAGCGATGCCGGACGATAAACTTCCGGGGACTTTTAATAGCTTCTTTACACCCCTTTTACCGGTGTTAATGATTGGCCTGTCTGTATTCTTACCACTGCTTTCTACAGGAAACGGACAAATGAGATCAATATTCCTGTTTCTGGCTCATCCGATACTTGTATTGCTGATCTCTTTGTTGTATGCCACCTTTTCGCTTGGAATAAAACAGGGATTCACAATGAAAAAAATCACGTCATTCTATGCAGATGCCATAAAGGATATTTCAGTTATCCTGATGATTGTCGGGGGTGCAGGTATTTTAAAACAGGTTTTTATGGATAGTGGTGTTAATAATGAAATTGCAAAACTGTTAATCGGATTGAATATTCATCCCTTGTTGTTGGGTTGGCTGATTGCCATGGCTGTGCGGGTAGCAGTGGGTTCGGCCACAGTTGCCGGACTGACTGCTGCAGGCATTGTTGCACCGTTGGTTGTTGCCACCGGTGTAAATCCAAATTTGATGGTTTTGTCCATCGGGGCAGGTAGTCTAATGTTATCGCATGTCAACGATTCAGGTTTCTGGATGTTCAAGGAATATTTTAATCTTAGTTTAAAAGACACCATTCGATCCTGGACTGTGATGGAATCGATTGTCGGGAGTGTGGGGATAATCATTATTCTGTTGTTGGATAAAGTCGTGTGAGGAAATTGACTGTGTTCAGTCATCCAATCATCTCAACGATAGTGATATCTGTTTTTTTTAAATGTTTTGATATGATCATCCGATTTTAAAAATACGGTCTGTTTTAAAAATTGTTTTATTCCCTTTTATATTTATCAACAAAATATTTACATGAAAAAAGATAATCAGAAATCAGAGTTCAGTTCGTATTTAAACTATTTAAGTGATCATAAATTATCGGAATTTCTTTCCGACAGCACTATGGTTGATTTGAATTTTGAAGAATTATTTGATTCTCTCGACCATACCACTTCAAAGGTAGGACAACAATATTTCTATGCAAAGCTTTGTGCATCGAATTTAGTTTCGTATTCAAATGATCATGAAATAATTACCAATAAGTTTAGCACAGATCCGGATTTTGCACTACAAACTGAAAAACAACTCAAAAAATTAGCGAAATATAAAGCTTACAACATTATTTCATTGTTTTCGAAAGAATTACCCAACGCCTCTAAGATCTATTCGTTTTTTATATATATCCTCAGGTTCTTTCCACTTATTTTTGCAATCACATTGATCGTTTTTCATTTAAATTTCTGTATTTACTTATTGGTACTGTCCTTAATTGTAAATCTGGTGATCCATTATATGAACAAAAGTGTGCAAATTCCTTTTGAATATGCCATACCACAGCTATTGATACTGGTTCAATGCTCTGAAAAGTTAGCAGAAGAGCCCGCTTTCGTATCCCTTTCCAAAGACATATTAAAACATGTAGATACTTTAAAGCCTGTTTCAAAATCATCCACTTTATTTAATGTTGAAAATTTATTGATGAGTGATTTTGCGTTAGTGGCATATATGATTACGGAGCTGTTGAAAGTAGCAACACTTATGGAGCCCTACCTATTTCACAAAACAATCCGGTTAATACGAGGAAAGCAAAACGAGATAAAAGAATTGTACTGTTTTGTCGGGTTGATTGATTCACTGTTAGCTATTTCAAAAATCAGAAATTCTGAAGCTTATTATTGTATTCCTTCCATAGACGAAAAAAATGAAAAGCTTTCGTTTACCGATTTATATCACCCTTTAATTGAAGGGTGTGTTGCCAATAGTCTCTCTGTTAAAAATAAATCGATATTACTGACCGGTTCGAATATGTCGGGCAAATCTACCTTTATTCGTACTGTAGGAGTAAATGTACTCCTGGCACAAAATATAAACACCTGTTTTGCCCATCGGTTTAACTTAAAGCAATCTATGATTCTGCAGTCGATGATTACGGTAGGTGATGATCTGATGAATAGTAAAAGCCTTTTTTTTGAAGAAGTTCTTATTATGAAAGAAATGTTGATCAGCAGCGAAGCAGGACACCATATTTATCTGCTGGATGAAATTTTTAAAGGAACGAATACCCTGGAACGCATTTCAGCTGCAAAAGCTGTTTTATCTCATTTAATAAAAAACGGAAATGTTGTTTTTGTATCCACCCATGACATTGAATTAACCGAATTGCTGGATTCGGAATATGAACTCTATCATTTCTGCGAACATTTTAACCAGAATGAAGTGGAATTTGATTATCTGCTTAAACCCGGAAAATTGACAGCTTTTAATGCAATCAAAATATTGAAAATGAGTGGGTATGCGGAGGGGATTATTGAAGAGGCCCTTCTGACTATCAGAATATTGAAAGATAATAAAGTAAAACTCGTAGTTTCAGAAAAAGATTAGCATACTGAACTGTAAATTTTAACAATCTCATATCAAAGTTGTTTAGTTAAGCCTTTTGATTAGAAACATCCCAAGTGATACTTAGTGCAACTTTGTGCCTTTGTGGCTGTTTTATCCTGCCACAAATAAAACAATCCCGAATGTCGGGAGACTTAAAGTCACAAAGATTAAGATTTACGGAAAAGAGATACACTAACTAAACATATTGAATCATATGATGAATCTTGGAAATAGGGATCAGCCATCTCCCTTTTACCTGCTATTCATTGAATTGAATCGAATGCTTTCCATCTCTTTAAACGGAAAATTAAAAAAAAATGACGAAATAAATGTCTTGTTTGATTTTGGTAAAAAGATTTAAAAAAAAGTATATACTCCAGTCTTTTATTGCTTAAAGATATTCATTCTATTTTAGAGCATAGTAAACTAATTTGTCCGAAAAACGTGTTTGCATTCTTAGAATCTTGACAAACAATGATTTTCAAAAACCGGCTGACCAAAATAATTCAATTAATGTTTGGCAGTTAATCGTATTGTTGTTAATTTTACGCGCTTGTACTTTCAGAATATTAACAATCAGGTTTTAAACATTACGATCTTTCATTTATCAGCATGGTTTAGTACAACGTGAATTATTTAGCGACTCGCTTCTAACTATTTATTTAGTTAGATTATTGTATATACTACTTCAATCTTTTTTTATATCATCTCTTAATCCAATCACGACTTTTAATGATTTTCAAAATCCACCTATTAATTTTTATTTAAATCAATATATTAACAGCAAAAAAATATGTCTCAACATACTTATTACGAATCCAGAATAAATTTACTTGAAGCAGAAAATAAAACACTTAAAAAAAAGAGTCTGTTATTTTCATGGATCAGATTAGCACTTTTCATTTGTTTTGTGGCATTCATAATTTTGTTTTTTACAATAGGTCATTCTTATTTATTTATAGTATTTTCTTGTTTGTTTTTAATTTCATTCATCGTCATCGCAATTAAACATAATTTGCTTGAAGACAATATATTAGTTCTTTTTTATAAAATTCAAATCAATAAAGACGAAATTCTTTTTCTGAATCATAACTATCATCATCGTAAATCCGGAAAAGAATTCGAAGATATCAATCCCTATTTATCTAATGATTTTGATCTCTTTGGAAAGGGCTCTTTGTTTCAATACTTAAATCGCTGCAAAACAAGTATCGGTCAAAAAATGTTGGCTCAAAAACTATGCTTTCCTGAGAAAGATACAACTCTGATAGTAAGTAAACAATCGGCAATTAAAGAACTGAGCATTAAAAACGATTATGTGCAGAACTTTCAATCTTATTGTAAACTTATATTTGAGAATAAAAATGAAATCAGCATTCTCCTGGAATGGATAAACGAGCCTGATGAAGATTTAAAAAAGAGCAGAAGTATAGCCATTCTATTAGGTTCTTTGAACATTCTATGGTTGATTTTATCCGCATTTGGTGTTTTAACCTGGTCATCATTTATTTTACCCATCTCACTGTCATTGCTTGTCATTCGTTTTTATAAAAATCTAATCTCAAGATATTATTCGAAAATTAATAATACTGTCGGAATCTTTGCCAAATATGCCAACGTGCTAAAGCTAATCGAAGATGAGCATTTCGAGTCAGAATATCTCAGGTCTCTTCAAAGTAACCTGGAGGTACATGAAACTAAAGCAAGCGATTCTTTAAAATCATTGTTTAAAATCCTCAATGCATTTGAAATACAGAGTAATGCCGTGATTTCTTTTCTATTAAACTCGTTATTTCTCTTTGATATTCATATCTGTTACCGGCTTCAGGAATGGAGAAAAAAACAAAGAGATGAGGTAGATGGCTGGTTTTCAACGATCGGTGAGTTTGAAGTATTAGTAAGTTTTGCTTCTTTTTCATTTAACAACCTGGAGGATGTCACTTATCCAACCCTTACAAAAGAGGACGTATTTCAAATTGAGGCTGTTGAATTAGGGCATCCGTTATTGCATCAAGACATTCGGGTAAATAATGATTTCTCTGTTCATGGAGTACCTTCGATCCAAATTATTACCGGTGCCAATATGGCCGGGAAGAGTACTTTCTTACGGACTTTGGCTGTAAATCTTTTGATAGCCATGAATGGGGCACCCGTTATTGCAAAAAAACTTTCCTTTTTCCCTTGTGATATTTTATCAAGTATAAAAGTTCAGGATTCACTTACAAACAATGAATCCTATTTTTATGCCGAACTATTACGCCTGAAAGAAATAATTGAGCATGTCAAAATGAATCCAAAAACATTGGTAATTCTTGATGAAATACTCCGTGGTACAAATACAAAAGACAAGCTGGCAGGTTCAATTGGAATACTTAAGAAATTGATGAATCTGAATGCATTGGTTATTATTGCTACACATGATCTTTCTATTGCAGAATTGGAAAATTCATATCCCGGTATCGTGATTAATAATTGTTTTGAGGTTGAACTTACTGATGATCAATTGTTTTTTGATTATAAACTTAAACATGGCATCAGCAAAAAGCTAAATGCATCTTTTCTAATGCAGAAAATGGAGATTATTGATTAATTGTAATTTGTCAAATTATTTTTTTCAATAGGTGCTTATTCTCTAAAGCTAATTGTAATATAAAGAAATAAGGGTGGAGTGTGGGGTGTGATGTTTTCTACTAAGGGTGAGAAAATAAAAATAAGGTTTTGAATATAAGACAAATACAGATTTTATACTCATCATAATTTTTTTGTCAGTATTCATTTTTACTAGTAAATCAAAATTCAAGTTGTTGTAAGTTATCAACTGCGCATTAAAATAGAAATATAGTAGGGTGAAATCTGAAGTTGTAAATATTAATTTATTTTGCATGCTAAAATAGATGTTAAATTTAAAACAATATAAAAACCTTATTTTTCCTCCATTCACCCTTAGTAGAAAACCCATAACCCCTTGTATTAAACCTTATTTCCCTTATTTTATGAAAATAGAATATAACAATTTATACACACATTTTATCTTTACAACTATTCATAGATTTTCATTCTTCGTTGTAAATAAAGGATGTAAATATATTCTAAATCAAAAAGAACATCAACCTAAACAGACGATAGTTTCTGTAATATAAAGAAATAAGGGTGGGGTGTGATGTTTTCTACTAAAATCTAGATAGATAACTTTGAAGTGCTAAATCAGGCGATTTGCTATTGACTGATTAGCAATACTTTGCAAAGAGTTATATCGTAGAGTGAGAAAATAAAAATAAGGTCTGATATTTATAGCCTTTATATTTTTTGAGCATTAAACCTTAATAGAATATTAAATATCCCGGATTTAAAGTCTTATAAGGAATATTTGAAAAGTATAATTTTTCAAGGAATATTATAGGATAATATATTGGTCCAATTACTTAGACGTAAGGAATTGATCCATATCTACTTATTTCGCGAATACAAAGAGTGATAAAACAATCTCTTAGTTGTATTAAGTAGTAGGAAATATATAATGTCCTATTCAATTAAATAAAACTTCATTAACCCTCGGCTCTATCACCCTCTCCTTGGGAGAGGGCAGGGGGAGAGGTCATACTAGTTGACGAAATAAAACAAGACATTATATTGTTCCATTTACTTATAAATGTTATTAAAATTAATTCAACAAACAAAAATATAAAAATGAATTACAAATATAAAAACTGCATATGAAGAAAACTATTTTTATGATGGTGTTTATCGCCTTGTTTTTTATTGTGAGTGCGCAGGCACAATTGTTATGGAAAGTATCGGGTAATGGACTTTCAAAACCAAGTTACCTGTTTGGAACCCATCATTTAATTGAAAAGGATCAAATAAAGGATTTTGATAAAATACTGACTTTGTCGGGTCAGGCAGATGCAGTAGTGGGTGAAATGGATATGACCGATATGGCAACTATGCAGGCGAAAATGATGCAGGGTGCCATGATGCAGGGTAAAAATATCCGGGAAATGATTAGCGCTGACGATTATATGATGGTGGATACGGAATTAAAACAACTGTTGGGTGCCGGATTAGAACAATTGGGAACATTTAAGCCCATGATGTTACAAGCAATGTACGGAGTTATGGTATATTTGAAGTCTCAGAATATAACAAAACAACCAGAAGGAGTAGATATCTTATTTCAGAAAAAAGCCAAAGAGAACAATAAACCGGTTATAGGTCTTGAAACGATTGAACAACAAACAGCCATTTTATTTGATTCATTGCCTTTAAATCGTCAGGCTGAAATTTTAGTAAAGTCGGTAAAAGAAAAACAAAAAGGAATTGAACAGCTAAAACGCCTGAACGAATATTATATAGCCGGAGATTTAAAGAAATTGTCAGAACTCGATAATGAAGATGATGATATGACTGCTGCTGAGAAAAAACAAATGTATGACAACAGAAATAATGCCTGGATGAAACAACTCCCAACCCTGTTAAGCAAACAATCCTGTTTCGTGGCAGTAGGTTGTTTACACCTATCCGGTGAAACAGGATTAATTGCTCAATTAAAGAAAGCCGGATACACCGTGGAAGGTGATGAGAATAAGTAAGCAATTGTGCAGTTAAAAAAGCCTCAGGCTTTATTTGAATTTATAGCAGTTTAATCTCCAATATTTGAAGAATAAACTGCTATACTATTAAATAAAGTTAAACATAAATTCCTGGAAAACATATTAAACAGCTAATAATAAAACAAATACATATAATACATTTATTAAATATGTATAAATAACAGTACTATGTATTGCATAGTACTATAAACTATTATATTTTTGCATTGTTATTTAAAGAGGTAAGAGGTAAGAGGTAAGAACAAAGAGCCAAGAACCAAGAACCAAGAACCAAAACGCTGAACTTTGAATGCGGAACACAGAACACGGAACACAGAACACAGAACACGGAACACAGAACACAGAACACAGAACACGAAACGCGGAACACGAAACACCGAACACGGAACACAGAACACGGAACACGAAACACGAAACGCCGAACGCCGAACGCGGAACACGAAACACGAAACGCCGAACACGAAACACAAAACGCAGAACGCGGAACACGAAACACGAAACACGAAACGCGGAACGCTGAACACGAAACCCCGAACACTAAATACGAAACGCTGAACATAAAACAATAGACAAGAATGATCACACTTAAAAACATCAACAAAACGTACGATATGGGTCAGGCATCGTTGCATGTCCTTAAAGGAATTGATTTGCATATTTCCCAGGGTGAATATGTTTCCATCATGGGAGCTTCCGGATCGGGTAAATCGACGCTTCTGAATATATTGGGAATCTTAGATAATTATGATACCGGTGATTATTATTTGAATAATACGCTGATAAAAAATTTATCAGAAAAACAAGCCGCTGTGTATCGGAATGAAATGATTGGGTTTGTTTTTCAATCGTTCAATTTGATTAATTTTAAAAATGCATTGGAAAATGTGGCTCTACCTCTTTATTATAAAAATATAAGTCGTAAAAAAAGAAACATTATTGCCATGGAATACCTCGATCAGATGGGATTAAAAGAATGGGCGCATCATTTACCCAGTGAAATGTCCGGGGGGCAGAAACAACGAGTAGCCATTGCCCGTGCCATTATTTCGAAACCACAAATTCTATTGGCAGATGAACCTACCGGTGCGTTGGATAGTATAACAACCATTGAAATGATGAAAGTGCTGGGTGATTTGAATGCAAACGGACTGACCACGATTATTGTTACCCATGAAAGATCGGTAGCCGACGAAACTAAATCAATCATTCATATTAAAGATGGATTGATTGAAACCGTTGAGCGTAAATAAAAGGACAAAACATCAAACGATCTATATTTTTTGATCAACTTTTTTTTTACAAACCACTAAATATTCTATAAAATGGGACTCTTCAGTTTGTTTTTAATAATTCCTTTTATATTTATTTTTGTATTATTACTTCCAATCATTGCAATAATAGATATCCTGAATAGTAAATTTCAAGGGAATGACAGTTTGTTAATGCTTTTAATTGTCATCTTCATACCATTTGGTGCAATTCTTTATTTTATTCTGAGTCCTTCGCGTAAAATAAAATAATTTAATGATAGTATTTGTAATGATTTCCAGGATAACCAGAACAACTAAATAAACAAAAAAATGTTTTCAATAAATACGATACAAGAAATATTTGATAGCTTAAAGCACAATAAGTTACGTACAGTTCTTACGGGACTCTCCGTGTCTTGGGGTATATTTATTTTAATAGTTTTATTAGGGGCCGGAAATGGATTAAAAAATGGGGTCACTTCAAATTTTAGCGATCGGGCGACAAATACAGTTCAAATGTGGACCGGAAATACCTCTCTGACCTATAAGGGTCTTAAGAGTGGACGGTCACTCAATTTTGGAAATCAACAGATAGAAGATGTAAATAACCACCTAGTTGAAACGAGTAATCAAACCGGGGTTATAACAAAGCAATTAGCCATCACAAACAAAAATGAATTTGGAACTTATGATGTGAAAGGTGTAAACCCTTCTTATGATAAAGTCTTTAGTTTAAAGTTTGAACCAAATGAAGGACGATTTATAAATTTGCTGGATAACAAACAGCGCAACAAAGTGATTGTCATTGACAAAAAAATAGAAGAAGTCCTTTTTAAAGGAACGACCTCACTGGGAAAATATGTAAAAGTGGGAAATTTGATGTTCCGAATCATTGGAATTAATTCAAAAAAAGCACGGTTTGACAATGGTACAGCTTTCATACCCTTTTCAACAGCACAGTCAATATTCAATCCGGATATGAAATTCAATAATATTGCCATGACTGTTAACGGACTGACAACTGAAAAGATGAATGATGATTTCAATGAAAAGTTGAAAACAACTGTTTCCAAAAGTTTGAATTATGACAAGAACGATCCGCAGGCAGTTTATTTTCGGAACTCGCAAAAGGATTTCCTGCAAACCATGATGATATTCAATGGGATAACCATCTTTGTTGCTGTCATTGGAATTTTTACATTAATAGCCGGGATAGTAGGAGTAAGTAACATCATGTTAGTGACCGTAAAAGAACGGACCCGTGAAATCGGAATCCGCAAGGCAATAGGAGCTCCTCCAGCCAGTATATTACAATCCATCATTACTGAATCTATCATTATTACAACAATTTTCGGATATATAGGGATGATGGCAGGGATAGGACTCACCGAGCTGGTTAACTACATCATGCTGCAACAGGCAGCCGGAAATCCAAATGGTCCGACCGTTTTTAAAAATCCGACCGTTGAACTCTCTTATGTTTTAATATCCACCGGCATCTTAATTATTGCCGGAGTCATTGCCGGATATATGCCCGCACGAAGAGCTGTTAGGATTAAACCGATTGAAGCCATGCGGGAAGAATAAATGCATTTACTATTTATTCATTTACTATTTACTATTTATCGTATCTTTTCACTAATCACTGATCACTAATCACTGATCACTAATCACTAAGAATATGTTTGATATAGATCGTTGGCAGGAAATATGGTTTACTATTACTCACAATAAATCACGAAGTGTTTTAACCGCTTTTGGGGTCTTTTGGGGCATGTTTATGCTGGTGGTAATGGTTGGTGCCGGAGTCGCCTTGCAAAGAGGTATGAGCAAGAATATTGAAGGATTTGCCACCAATTCGATGTTCGTATGGACTCAACAAACATCAGTTCCTTATAAAGGATTTGTAAAAGGAAGAAACTGGAACATGAATAATGAAGATATTCCATTACTTATCAATAAAATACCTGAAATTCAATACCTGGCTCCTGTTTTATTTGGTGGTGGCAGTCCAAATAATGTAACCAGGAATGATAAAGCAGGGAGTTACGGCGTCAAAGGAAATTACCCTTCGTACAATCAAATAGACGAAAGTAAAATGATTTATGGCCGGTATATTAATGATATTGATATTTCGGAAAAACGAAAAGTTTGTGTGATTGGTGAACGGGTTTATCAGGTGTTGTTTCCAAAGGACGAGAATCCTATGGGGAAGAATATACAGGTTAATGGCATTTATTTTCAGGTAGTCGGAGTAACACGTCATACATCGGATATAAATATTGGTGGAAATGCTGAAGAGACGGTGGTATTGCCATTTAGTACAATGCAGCAGGCCTTTAATCAGGGAAATGTTGTACATTTTATGGCTATTACGGCTAAACCGGGTATTCAGGTTAAAGTCATCGAAGATAAGGTTCATGCCGTATTAAGCGAAAAACACAGTATCTCGCCGGAGGATAAAAAAGCAATAGGCGGGTTTAATATGGAAGATATTTTTAATATCTTTTTATATCTGGGGATCGGTATTGCTTCATTAATCTGGTTTGTCGGATTAGGAACTTTGTTTGCCGGAGCAATTGGAGTCAGTAATATTATGTTGGTGACAGTCCGTGAACGAACAAAAGAAATAGGAATTCGCAGGGCATTGGGAGCAACTCCCCGTAATATAATTGCCCAGATTTTAAGCGAAAGTATTGTTCTGACTTTGATTGCCGGAGTAACCGGGTTAATGTTTGGAGTTGGAATATTATCTTTAGTCGGCATCGGATTAGAAAAAAGCAATTCGTTTTTCAGAGATCCACAAATTAGTTTTGTGGTCGCACTCGGATCGTTGTTTATATTGCTGATTATTGGCACACTGGCCGGCTTTATTCCTGCCAACAGAGCCATGAATATTAAACCGATTGAAGCAATCCGGGAAGAATAAAATCATTTACTATTTAGACATTTACTATTTCTATAAACTTAGTATTTATATTTCACGAAACTTTGGAGGATAAATAGATGAGCTTATTTCATATGAATAAAAGGATGGTTTTAAAATTGATATTCCTGATATTTATTTTTACAATCATCGTAATTATTGGGGTTAAAACGGCTCCCTGGTTGTTCGAGCATGCCAGAGATCCGGAATATATTCGTAATTATTTAGCTGGTTTTGGAAACGTCGGTTTTCTGGTATATATGCTTATTCAAACAATTCAGGTCGTGATAGTGATCATTCCCGGAGATATTGTAAGTGCTTGTGGTGGTTTCGTATATGGAATTCCAATTGGTTTCATTCTTTCATATACCGGGTTGATGATTGGTTCTGTCATTGTTTTCTATATTTCAAGGATTTTTGGATATGATCTGGTTTCCAGATTAATTTCCGGAAAGAAAATCGAAAAGATAAGTGAAACCCTGAATTCAACAAAAGGTACTGTGAGTCTTTTTATTATTTGTTGTATCCCGTTTATTCCCAAAGATATCATGATGTATATAGCAGGATTAACTCCTGTTAAAGCTCCCCGGTTATTTATAATATATGGAATATCCAGAGTCCCCAGTGTATTAATTTGGGTTTCGGTAGGGGCTAATGCCTTTGAAAAAAATATTTTGGGTTTAATAATTACGATTAGCATTCTGATTATTATGATCATCCTTCTATTTTTCTTAAATAAATTCTATCATAAAAATAAAAATTCAATCACTGAAAATAATACGTCTACTAAAATATAAACTTAAAAAATAAAACAATTACAAAATCAGTTTTACTAGTTGACTTCGTGTAACCGGTAACTCATAACTAAAAAGAAACATTATGAAGAAAATTTTAAAATTTGCGTTACTTTTCATTGGAGCAGTTCTTGTAATTTGGACATTCTGGTTTTTATGGCAAAAATCACGTCCGGTAGTGAAAAAATACACGGTTGAAAATGTTTCAATTGGTAACATTGATAAAAAATCCGTGGCAACAGGAAAAGTAGATCCAAGAAATGAGATTTTAATTAAACCGCAAATGTCGGGTATTATTACCGCTGTCTACAAAGAAGCCGGTGATATTGTAAAGGCCGGTGATGTGATTGCCAAAATTAAAGTAATACCGGATATGGTTAGCTTAAATGGTGCAGAATCACGTGTCTCAAGAGCGCAGATTTCATATGATCAGAGCAAAAAGAATTATGACCGTGATGGTAAATTGTTTACTGAGAAGGTGATTTCAAAAGAAGAATATGAAAAAACCCAATTGCAATTTTATAATGATAAAGAAGAACTCCGCACCGCAAAAGATAATCTTAGCTTGACCCGTGATGGAATAAGCACCAACAGTGCTGCCATCAGTAATACATTGGTACGGTCAACTGTAAACGGAACCATTCTGGATGTCCCTGTTAAAGTGGGTAACTCAGTCATTCAATCAAATAATTTTAATGATGGTACCACAATAGCTACTGTTGCCAATATGAGCGATATGCTTTTTGTCGGGAAACTTGATGAAACAGAAGTAGGTCGGATAAAAGTAGGTATGCCGATGGATATCACTATAGGAGCTTTACAGGATCAAAAACTGAAAGCAAAACTCGAATACATTTCGCCTAAAGGTAAAGAAGAAAACGGAGCAATAACTTTTGAAATGAAAGCTGCAGTGAAAGTGCCTAAAGATGTATTTGTCCGTGCCGGATATAGTGCAAATGCCGAGATCATATTCTCAAAATCCGAAAATGTAATCACCATCCCCGAAAGTTGTATCGAATTTGGCGGTGATACTGCTTTTGTATATGTGTTGAAAACAAAAATACCGCAGGCATTTACTAAGAAACAGATTAAGACAGGCTTATCTGATGGTGTGAAAATTGAAGTGAAAAGTGGCTTATCAATTAAAGATAAGATTCGTGGTGCCGAAATCCTGGAAAAAGTGGAAAAGAAAGACGAAGCTAAAAATGAAGAAAGACATCACGATTAATAATCAGAAAATTAAAAAAGGATCAAATTGTGAAACTGAAAATAATCAATCTTTACAGCAGAGTCAATGTGTTGAAGTGAAATTTACTTAATTCAGTTTTGTGAGAATAAAAAATTCTATTCATACATGTAAAAAGCATTACTTAATGAAAACAAAAATAATACTGATATTTTGTGTCCTGTTTTTAACTTTGGGGTTAAGCGCACAAAAACCATGGACGTTACAACAATGCGTCGACACGGCATTAGCAAATAACCGGAATGTAAAACAACAAGCATTAACAAAATCGACAAGAGAAATATCCTATCAACAGGCGCGACAGAATTTATTGCCTAATTTGAATGCATCAGCCGGTCAGAGCTGGAATTTCGGTCGATCTTTGAGCGTTAATAATACATACCAAAGTACTAATTCTGCTCAAACGTCATTTGGTATTGGAAGCAATCTGATTTTGTTTGATGGACTTAAGATGAAACATAATATTGATGCACGGAGAGCGGATATGTTTGCTTCACAAGCCGATCTTGAAAAAATAAAACAAGACATTACCACGAGTGTAGCGGCAGGTTTTTTGCAAATATTAATGAACAAAGAGTTGTTGCAAATAGCATCTGATCAGCTTGAATTGACAAAAACTAAAATTGAACAGCGTAAAGGGCTTGTAGCTGCCGGTAAAATGGCAGAAGGTGAAATGTATGATTTGATTGCACAGGAATCCAAGGAGGAATTAAGTAAATTGCAGGCAAAAAACACTTTGAATCTTTCCTTTCTTGATTTAGCCCAATTTTTAGAACTGGATCATTTTGAAAATCTGGATATTGTTGCTCCTGAAAATTTATCAGAATCGGAATTAATACTTCTGTCAGCAGATGATGTGTACAGTAGTGCAATAACTCACCGGGCAGAAATTAAAGGTGCGGAATACCGACTCCAAAGCAGTGAAAGTAATGTATTGGCTACTAAATCGGATTTTTATCCATCACTGAATCTTGGAGCTCAGGTAGGATCAGGCTATTATAAGTTGAGTGGTATGTCCAATTCCTCTTTTAGTACACAATTATCGAATAATATGAGTACCTCAATTAATTTGAATTTACAAATTCCCATCTTTAATAAATTTGATGTAAGAAACCGGGTTCATACAGCACAGATTAGTGTAGAAAGCAATAAGTTGAGTGTTGTAAATGCCAGACTTGAATTAAAGAAAAGCATTCAACAGGCTTATTACAATGCATTGGGTGCAAAAAGCCGTTGGGATGCAGCCTTGAAATCGGAAACTGCAAGTCGGGAGGCCTACCGGTTTACGAATCAAAAATTTGATGCAGGCAGAGCAACCCTGTATGAATTGTATCAGGCTAAGAGTAACCTGACACAGGTGTTGTCAGAGCAGGCACAAGCAAAATACGAGTACTTTTTCAGAATTAAGCTGTTGGAATTGTTGAAATAAATGAAGATAATTGAATTGAGATAAAAGAAGCCTGAAGTATGTAAGCGTACGTAAAGGGGATTAAAAGGAATATATTCTTGATCCTTTTAAATCTCAGACTCTATTACCGGATAATAATAAAACTATTAATTATGAATGCAGATAATATTAAATCGCAAATGCGAAAAGGTTACCTGGAATATTGCATTCTACTTATTCTAAGGAAAAAACCTGCCTATACTTCGGATATTATTTCCGAACTAAAAGAGGCCAGATTAATTGTTGTTGAAGGAACTTTATATCCACTACTGACAAGATTGAAAAACGGCGAGTTGTTGAATTATAAATGGGAAGAATCTACTCAGGGACCACCTCGTAAATATTATGAAATGACTTCCCAGGGTTCCAGTTTCCTGGATGAATTGGAAACCTCATGGAATGAGATAAACAATGTTGTAAAAAAAATTAAAGGAGAAATCTAAACAGAAATAAATTTTTAAATTATGAAAAAGACATTAACTGTTAATTTAAATAACATCGTTTTTCATATCGACGACGATGCATATGAAATGCTCCAGACTTATCTTTCTGAGATTGCCGAACATTTTCAATCGGATGATGAGAGAACTGAAATAATGAACGACATTGAAGCCAGGATAGCTGAATTGTTTAATGAAAAGCTGCAAAAGAATAAAAACGTAATTAACCTGACCGATGTACAGGAAATTATTGAGGTTATGGGTAAGCCCAGTCAATATACCGGCGATGATGAGGAACCGGTAACTCCACCAAAAACTGAAAAAAAACAACCCAGGTCACGCCGTTTTTACCGGGACCCTGAAAATGCAATATTAGGGGGTATTGCATCAGGCCTGGCAGCCTATTTTAATATCGATGTAACCTGGATACGGATTGCATTGGTAATTTTGACTTTAATCAGTGCCGGAAACATAATTCTAATTTACTTACTGGTTTGGTTTATTGCACCGGCTGCATTAACATCCTCACAACGTCTCGAAATGCAAGGGGAAGATGTGACCGTTGAGAATATAAAGACTGAAGTCAATAATGTTAAAAATTACATGGAAAGTGAGAAATTCAAACAATCTGCCCAGAGTGTAGGAGAAAGAGTTTTAGAAGTTTTACGTTGGGTTTTTAAAATTATATTCGGATTTGTTGGTGCCATTTTAGGAATTGTTGGGATAGTTGTTATTGGTGCATTAATTTTGGCACTTTTCTTACTGATTTTTGAGCCAGCCGTATTAAATGGATTTGCACCTGATTTAATTTCAAACTGGGCTGTATTAAGTCCGGATAAAATGGTCCTGTTAATTGTTTCAATGATATTGCTCATTGGAAGTCCTATCTTTTTGTTAATCTATTGGGGCACGCATATGGTTGCCGGTCGGCGCAATGCTTCGCATACTGCTTCATGGGTTGTACTGGTGCTTTGGCTTGCAGGATTATTTATGTTCTATAGTATTGGTGCCAATTCGTTGTTCCATTTACGGAATCACAATGGTCATCAATTTTTCATTAACTGGAACGATGATGATACACCTTTTGGTAATGAAAACAGAAAATTAGGGGCATATCATGCTATTGATATTTCGGGAAATTTCGAATTAACACTAAAAAAAGATTCTGTTCAGGAAGTTATTGTTTCATCTCCAAATGACTTTTTATCTAAAGTAATTACGAAAGTTGAAAATGGAGTTTTATGTATTTACTCTGATGGGATTCTAATGAACAGAACATTAAAAGTAACTGTTTCGTCCGATTCAATACGAAGTATACTGGCTAAAGGAGCATGTAAGATCGAATCAGATTCACCTTTGGTAGTCCGTGATTTTTCACTTGAACTCCTTGGCGCCAGTGAAGCCGATTTAGATATGAAAGCCGCCGGTCAAATCAACTTAGATTTGAAAGGAGCTTCAAAAGTTGAAATGAAAGGTTCCTGTAAAACTTTCAATTTAATTGGTGTTGGTGCCAGTAGTATCGAAGCAGAAGACCTCATAGCTAAAGATGCAGTTGTTCATGTGAGTGGTGCTACACATGCTCAGGTTTATGCCTCTGAAAGTTTAAATGCAGAAGCTTATGGTGCAAGTGGAATTGATTGTAAAGGAAATCCCAAAAATGTAAAAAAATCTGATAACATTGGATCAAGTATCAATGTTGAATAGATGAATTAAATTCTAATAATCATACTTTTAAGTAAAATAACCCGCTTTGTCTTTAGACAGAGCGGGTTATTTTACTTAAAAGTATGATTATTATTCCTGAATCTGATTTATGTTTAGACTAATTCGAATAGTTTTGGAATGAAAATATATATATTGTTAATTAATATATTTCATTAGTTTACTCAATTGCATGTTTTACGAACTATGCATAAAATAAATATTCATTTAATTTTTAATCGTGGATATTTCGTGTATTATCATTCATAAATCCATTTATAAGAAAGAGTATTTAAATAAAATATTCTTATTTGTTTTTTTAAGATGACTTATATTTGTTGATAAATTCCGGGCATGATTCACATTATTAAATCTAATAAAGCATAACATATATGAATAAAGTACAAATAAATTAACTCCTGTAAAATGACATTGTAATTTAATATATTGGAGATGAATAAAGTACTTATAAAAAATATAATAATTACTACAATCAATTTGCTTTTAATCTTATAGCTGGAATTACAAGATTTATTTTAAATCTTCATTAGTTGTAGTTTGTAATAAAAATTCAAAATTAAATAATTAATTAGTTTGATATATTTAATTTTATTCACAATATATTTTTAAGCAATAAGCATTCCCCAAAATTATTGTAGTAATATCTGCTACAATTTGTCAAATCATCTATGTATTTATTTATGATTATATTTGATATTTATTTTAAATTATTAATTATCCTATGTTTGTTTTTGACTATGAATTTGTAAAAGTATAATTTCTGTTATAGAGGAATTGTCAATAATTATTCTATACCTGAAATTATACTTCATAAGACGAACTATATTAATTGTAGTTTTTATTGAAGAATAGCATACTATTATTGAACTTATTTTATATCAATAACATAAAAAAAAGTACATGATTAGATTTTAATTTATTTTTCTCATTTCATTTATAAATTTTTATAAGGAGGTGAGCATATGAAAATAACAGCATCGTATGAAATTTTTCAGATTATTTTTTTTTCTATTAATTACCAGTACTATTCAGGGACAATCACTTTGTCCAATTATAACTTCCGATATAAAAGTCTGCCCGAATACGAATGGACAATTAACTGCTTCAGGTGCGGATTTTTATACATGGACTCCTTCGCAAGGGTTAAGTGACAGTACGATTGCCAATCCTGTTGTAAAAGTAGCTGCCAGTACTATTTATTTTGTTACCGGATATACTGAGAGTAGTGATAATTTAATTCAGAATGGTGATTTTACGAGCGGAAAAAAGTCCTTTATTACAGATTATAAATATACGACTTCCGATTTGGTTCCAGAAGGAAATTATACAGTAGGTACAAATCCACGTACTTATCATACCGGTTTTTCATCTTGTAAAGATCATACTACAGGCTCAGGAAATATGTTAATTGTAAATGGGATACCTGTCTCTAATTCGACAATCTGGGAACAGACGATTACAATTAAACCAAATCAGGATTACGCATTTTATGCCTATGTTACACCCGTATCCCCTTTAAATCCCCCGGTATTACAGTTTAGTATAAATGGAAAAGTATTAGGCTCTCCTTTTGTAACACCTGTAGGAACCTGTAACTGGAATAAATTTTATGCTATCTGGAACTCAGGACCCATTACAACAGCTGTAATCAGGATAGTAAATCAAAATATCATTGCTAATGGGAATGACTTTGCCATTGATGATATCAAATATGTTGAATTGTGTAAAGCAACAAATAAAGTTTCAGTAAATGTTGGACCATTAACTTCGATCACGAATATTGCCATTTGTACTTCAGCCCTTCCGTACTATTGGAATGGAATAAACTATCCACTTCCCGGCACTTACTCAACCCATTTAACCAGTACAATGGGTTGTGACAGTGTTGCTACCCTTAATCTGTCTGTCAACCCAACACCAACAATAACAAATACACCAATAGCTCAAACTATTTGCTCAGGAACAAGTACATTATTAGTTAATCTGACATCAGATGTAGCTTCAACTACCTTTGAATGGACAGCATCAACAGAAACTGCTATTACCGGATTCACAACCAATGGAACCAACATAATACCTGCTCAGACCCTTTCCAATCCAAGTAATTCAACAGCAGGAACAGTAACTTATGTCATTATCCCAAAAGCCAATGGTTGTACCGGTACAGCTGTTAATTACGTGGTAACGGTTAATCCTGATCCTATTACATCAACTATATATCATAAATAAAATAAATATTTTTAATTATTAAAGCTTTAAAAAAAAATAAAACTAATATATTATGAAAACGATTGGATATTTTTTTCAATGGCTAACAGTGGTGCTGTTGATTTCAGTAAACGTATTAGATACAATGGCCCAAGGTCCGTATCCTTCCTCAACATCATCACTTTCAGTATGTCAAAATTCCATCGAACCTTATGGTGTGGTTTTTACGGCCGGTTCTACTTATACCTGGACCATTAGTGATCCTTCAGGTATTATTACTGATGGGGCAACTCCTAACCTTAAAACGGTTAACTGGACTAAGCCAGGTGACTTTACTCTGCAAGTAGTTGAAACTAATCAATTTGGTTGTATCGGAGCTCCTGTTTCCATAAATGTAAAAGTAAATGCTTTACCAATTGCACCAACCGCAGTGAATGTGACAGAATGTTTTGATGGCAATGTACACACAGGAAGTGCTACAGCAGGTTCCGGTGAAAGTATTGTTTGGTACGATGCAGCAACAGGTGGTAATATCATTACAGCACCGGGCGCAACGTCACCGGGCAGCTATACAGCTTATGCAGCAGCGAAGAATAATACAACAACTTGTGAAAGTTCGGCAAGAACATTGGTTACTGTGACAATTTATGCTTTACCAATTGCTCCAACCGCAGTGAATGTAACAGAATGTTTTGATGGCAATGTACACACAGGAAGTGCTACAGCAGGTGCCGGTGAAAGTATTGTATGGTACGATGCAGCAACAGGTGGTAATATCACTACAGCACCGGGCGCAACGGCTCCGGGCAGCTATACTGCTTATGCAGCATCGAAGAACAATACAACAACTTGTGAAAGTTCGGCAAGAACATTGGTTACTGTGACAATTCATGCTTTACCAATTGCACCAACCGCAGTGAATGTAACAGAATGTTTTGATGGCACTGTACACACAGGAAGTGCTACAGCAGGTGCCGGTGAAAGTATCGTATGGTACGATGCAGCAACAGGTGGTAATATCATCACAGCACCGGGCGCAACAGCACCGGGCAGCTATACTGCTTATGCAGCAGCGAAGAATAATACAACAACTTGTGAAAGTTCGGCAAGAACATTAGTTACTGTGACAATTCATGCTTTACCAATTGCACCAACCGCAGTGAATGTAACAGAATGTTTTGATGGCACTGTACACACAGGAAGTGCTACAGCAGGTACCGGTGAAAGCATTGTATGGTACGATGCAGCAACAGGTGGTAATATCATCACAGCACCGGGCGCAACGGCACCGGGTAGCTATACTGCTTATGCAGCAGCGAAGAATAATACAACAACTTGTGAAAGTCCGGCAAGAACATTAGTTACTGTGACAATTTATGCACCGGTTAGCACATCTCCGATTTATCATAATTAAAATTAATTTAATAGAAGTTTAAATATGATTCAATTAAAATTAGTTGCAAAGTTGAGTATTCTCTCACTGCCTTAGGGCAGTGAGAGGGCTCGATAAATTGGAAAAAGAAGAATACACAGTTCGGCCGTGACTAATTGTGAATATTTGCTTGTAAATGAAGTTGCACAATTAAATTAATTATGTACAGCTAATGGTAGGTACTGAAAACAGTGAATGCTAAATCGCTAACAGCAAAGTGAAAATGAATATTGTTGGCAGGTTTGACAAAAGAATGTTTGAGATAAACAATGAAGAAAAGAACATCCAACTTAATCATCCTTTTCATAGTACTGGTAAGTACTGTGCAGAGTATGGCACAATCCATTCAACCGGATGTGGTATGTATGGGTACTTCAAAAAGATATTATGTAGATGCTACTTCCGGCTCTTCGTATATATGGAAAATAAACGATGAAAGTCCGGAGGCATCAACCACTAATTCCGTGGATATAAACTGGACTACGTCAGGTATATATACATTGACAGTACAGGAAAAAACAAAGGATAATTGCGTTGGGCCAGTTAAATCTTTGCAAGTGACTGTTATGGAATCACCTACATTGCAACTAACCAGTGAAATTGGTACCGAATCACAAACAATTTGTTTGGGTGGTGCTATCAATAAAGTTACCTATCGTTTTGACAGAGGTGCAACAGGTGTAACAGTGAGAGGTTTGCCTGATGGTGTAAAATCTGTTGTAAATGGAAATACTGTAACCCTAAGCGGCATTCCTACTGCGAATGGCAATTATACCATTACTACAGTAGGTGGCGCACCCTGTGCAGAAGTTTATTTAAAAGGTAGCATCAGGGTTAATCAACTATCCTCAACAATTAGTGGTACCACTATTACTTGCCAAAATGCAGCTTCTCCAGTTGTGACTTTTACCGGAATAGGAGGAACCGCACCTTATACTTTTACGTATAACATCAATGGCGGCACAAACAAAACGGTAACCACAACTAAAGGAGATACAGTTTCGGTAAGCGTTCCGACTCAAGTTTCCGGAACATTTACATATAATCAGGTTGATGTCATAGATTCCAGGGGTTGCACCAATACACAAACAGGCACTGCAACGATAACACTGACAGTCCTGGCTACATCATCTTTGGAATTAAGGACTATTTGTTCCACGGAGTTGCCTTATAACTGGAATGCTGAACCATTGACTGCCTCAGGAACCTATTCAAAGACTTTTAAGAATATTTTAGGTTGTGACAGCGTAGCTGTTTTAAAACTAACTATTAATAGGTCTTCAAGTTCCACATCTAAAGTTACCACTTGTCCATATGCCTTACCTTATAGTTGGAATGGAATGTCTTACAACGAAGCAGGCAGTTATACTGCCCATTTAAGAAATTTAAACGGTTGCGATAGTCTGGCTACTTTAATTTTGAATGTCAGATCACCCTTAATTTCAACTACTGTTGATTATGTCTGTTCTTCTTTACTCCCTTATTATTGGAATAAAAAATTATATTATAAATCAGGAACCTATACTGCTCAATTTACAAATCCTTCAGGTTGCGATAGTATTGCTACTTTAATATTGACAGTAGTTACACCCTCAAGTTCTATAACCCACGAAGTTATAAATTCAACGCAATTGCCTTATGTGTGGAATAAATTGGCTTTCACAGAATCAGGAACCTATACCTCGCCGATTAATTTTGTGAATTCAGTGGGGTGTGACAGCATTGCTAGGCTTATTCTAAAAGTAAATCTATCGACGAGTGCCAATACAACCGCATCAGTATGTGCTTCAGAATTACCCTATGTCTGGAATGGTTCAACTTATACAACAAGTGGGACCTATACAAAAACAATGACGAATGTCTATGGCGATAATGTACTTGTTACCCTGAATTTAACAGTGTATTCCGCTTCAAATATGTCCCAGGCTGTTCACTTGTTTACAGGAGAAAAATACATAATCAATGGTCATGAATATGATAAGGCAGGAGTTTATACTGATATTCTTAAAACAGTCAATGGTTGCGATAGTATAGTCGTAAGTGATATTTCTTTTGTCAATATTCCCAATACGCTTACACCAAACGGTGATCAGCTGAATGATGTATTTATGAAAGGAAACCATGTCCAGATATTTAACAGGAATGGAATACTTCTTTATGAAGGTCAGGACGGATGGGATGGAAAGTATCATAATAAGTATGTTTCGAAAGATACATATTTCTATGTGCTTTATTTTATTTCAGAAGGAAGAACAAAATCAAAAGAAGGATACATAATGGTTCTTCCTTGAAGGTAGTAATAAAAATGAAAAAAATCTGTATTCTTTTTTTAATCAATCTATTGAGTCTACTCGTAGTTGCTCAATCGGACATCCGGTTGAATAACTACTGGGTGAACCCCCAATATATAAATCCGGCAACTATTTATGATAAATATCAGGCTGTTTTCAGCATGGCCGCCCGTAATCAGTGGTTTGGATTCCCCGGCAGTCCAACCACCTATTTTGCTTCAGGAAGTACCTATCTTGAAAACTATCATACGCAACTGGGTCTTATTGTTGTCCAGGATCAAATTGGTTATACCTCTTCCACGAATATAGGTATGGCGTATGGATACGCCATCGCTCTTCAAAGAAACTGGCAGTTACATCTCGGTGTAGGCCTGAATTATCTGAATTTGAATTATGATCAGTCAAAGGTGGATCTTCTTGATGAATATGATCATGAAGTTTATGATAATTTGAGGGTCGAATCAAATTTTAATGCTGATATAGGAGTGGAGGTAACCAATAAAATGATCAAAATAGGGGCTTCCAGTCAAAATATATTTTCACTTTTTTCAAAACTCAACAATCTTCAGCCCAATACCAACTTCCTGTATGGGCGTTACCGGGAGATGTCGAATGATATTATCAATATGGGATACGGAATTTGTGGCATACAGTATTCGAATATGTATCAGGCTGAATTTAACGTAACCAGTTATTTTAAAATGCCGAACCGTTCAGGTTTAAATGAAAATCCAGACAAGTTTGATATTGGAATGTTCTATCGTACCGGACGTGAAGCCGGATTTATCTTTGGATTTGATATCAGTGAAGCAATTCATGCGTCTTACAGCTACGATTATCATTTCGGAGGAATTAGCCGGAGTTCGTATGGAACAAATGAACTCATGCTTACTTATAACCTATTGCGCGAACCTGTATGTCATAATTGCTGGCATTGAAATAAAATAAACCCGCTTTGCTGAAGGACAAAGCGGGTTTATTTAACTTATGACTTGACTCTAATCTTAGTTGACTGAGCATGTACAGACAAGATTCCTGTCGCCGAAAGCATCATTCACCCTTGATACATTGATCCAGAATTTATTTTCAGCTACCCATGCTGTTGGATAGGCTGCTTTAGCACGGCTGTATGGATGATTCCATTCGTCGGAAACTATTGAATATTCAGGATGTGGTGCATTGACCAATACATTATCTGTGGCATCGGCAGTGCCGTTCTCCACTTCTTTAATTTCAGCATAGATATGAAGCATAGTATCGGCAAACCTGTCGAGTTCAGCTAACGATTCACTTTCTGTAGGTTCAATCATCAGTGTCCCATGTACAGGAAATGATAGAGTAGGGGCGTGGAATCCATAATCCATCAGGCGTTTGGATATATCGGTTTCTGTTATGCCCGAAGTTGCTTTAAAGTTTCTTGCTTCAAGGATCAATTCATGTCCGACTCTTCCATTTTCTCCGGTGTAAAGTACTCCGTAACTGTCTTTCAATCGTGCAGCCAGATAATTGGCATTTAAAATTGCAATTTTAGTAGCACGTGTTAAACCTTCAATCCCTAACATGCGAATATATCCGTAGGTAATGACCAAAATACTTGCACTTCCATAAGGAGCAGCCGAAACAGTATTTTGTCCGAATGTTTTGCTTGGTAAGAAAGGTACCAAATGTTCTGCCACACATATCGGACCTACGCCCGGGCCACCACCACCGTGAGGAATGGCAAAAGTTTTATGTAAATTTAAATGACATACATCAGCGCCAATGGTGCCCGGATTGGTCAAACCAACCTGAGCATTCATGTTGGCACCATCCATGTATACCTGTCCTCCATTCGCATGAATAATGTCACACATATCTTTGATGTGTGCTTCAAAAATACCGTGAGTAGAAGGATAAGTAATCATACAGCCAATAAGAACATCTTTATTTGCTTCTGCTTTTTCTTTCCAGTCGGTTAAGTCAGTATTTCCACCTTCATCGCAATTTACAACCACGATTTCAAATCCGGCCTGATGTGCGGAAGCCGGGTTGGTACCGTGTGCCGAAGAAGGAATCAATACAGTGTTTCGCTGCGTTTCACCTTTCGATTTGAAATATTCACGCAGTGTGATTAAGCCGGCATATTCGCCTGCTGCACCTGAATTCGGTTGAAGACTACAGGCAGCAAATCCGGTAATAGCTGTCAGGTATTTCTCCACTTCAGCAATCATTTCATTGTATCCTTCAGTCTGATCTGCCGGAGCCAGTGGATGCATGCATCCAAACTCCGCACGGCTCATTGGAAGCATTTCAGAGGCTGCATTCAGTTTCATGGTGCATGAACCAAGAGAAATCATTGAATGAGTAAGGGATATATCGCGACGTTCAAGTTTTTTAATGTATCGCATCATTTCTGTCTCACTGTGATATTTATTAAATACATCATGAGTCAGATAAGGAGAGGTGCGTTCTAAACTTTCATCGTATGATTTTAAGTCTTCCAGATCGGCTTCATCAGCAAAAACAGCTGCATTATCAACAGCCTCTGCCAGTATTTCAATTAACGTATTCACATCATTGATATCGGTAGTTTCATCAAAACTGATTCCTATTTCACCGGTTTCGTAATAATGGAAATTTACTTCATAATCCAAAGCTATTGCTTTCAGTTGCTCCACGCTCACTTCGGCAGGTAAACTGATTTTCAGAGTATCAAAGAAGTTCTCATTTTCCTGAGTATATTCGTATACCGGAAGAATCTCGTTGATGTAGGTTGCTATGGCATGAATGCGTTGAGCAATGGCTTTGATTCCTTCGGCACCGTGATAAACGGTGTACATTCCTGCCATTGAAGCCAGCAAGGCTTGTGCGGTACAGATATTCGAAGTCGCTTTTTCGCGTTTAATATGTTGTTCACGGGTTTGCAGTGCCATGCGTAAAGCCGGGCGCCCATTTGTGTCTTTACTGATCCCAATGATTCTTCCGGGCATATCACGTTTGAATTCTTCACGGGTAGCAAAATAAGCTGCAGAAGGTCCGCCAAATCCCATAGGAATACCCCAGCGTTGTGTTGATCCAAAGACAATGTCGGCACCCCATTCTCCGGGAGGAGTCAGTAAGGCCAGACTAAGAATGTCGGCTGCTACGGCTACTTTACAACCAATTGTATGCGCTTCGGTAACAAATTCAGCATATTCTTCAATATTCCCATTTGCATTCGGATATTGAATGATTGCCCCAAAATGTTTATTGGTAAAATGTAAACTTGCAAAGTCACCAATTTCTAACTTAATTCCCTGCGCTTTAGCACGTGTGTGAAGCACGGCCAGAATAGAAGGGAAACAATGCTGATCGACAAAAAGAATGGTTGCATTATTTTTAACCTGATCACGGCTACGAAGATTAAACATCATGGTCGCAGCTTCAGCTCCGGCTGTAGCTTCGTCAAGCAATGAAGCATTTGCAAGAGGCATTGCGGTAAAATCACAGATCGCAGTCTGAAAATTCAACAACGCTTCCAGCCGACCCTGAGATATTTCGGCCTGATAAGGAGTGTAAGAAGTATACCAGGATGGATTCTCGAATATGTTTCGTTGAATTACTGCAGGGGAACATGTGTCGTACCAGCCTTGACCTATATAGGAAGTGAAAAGCTTATTTTTAGAAGCTATTTCGGCAATGTGTTCGGCATATTGACGTTCGGTGAGTGCTTCAGGGAGTTCAATCGTTCCTTCTAAAAGGATGGACGATGGAATGGTCTGTGCTATTAACTCATCTAAATTATCAACTCCAACAGTTTGAAGCATAAACGCTTCATCTTTTTCTGAAATGCCAATATGGCGGTTTTGCAGCAAGTCTTTCATACTAAGAATTATTACTTTTTTTTGAGCATCAAAGGTACTTGTTTCTTTTATAAATCGAGTTAAAATAGTCAGAAAAAAAATACTGTAAAAAAATGTATTTCACTTTGATTACAACTTGAAACTTATTGTTGAAAATTATACTAAATAGTTGTTGAAAGTCACTGAATTTTGATTAATTATTAATTTGTTTTAAACCAAATGGAGTATTAATTGTTTCAACTTTTAGTTACCTGAGGTGTAAATTTCCAAAATAAATTCTAAATGTCCAGTAAGCTTCACGATATTCGCAAACAATATATTTTCTCTACGTTGGATGAAAACAATATACTCCCTAATCCTGTTGAACAATTTGATCTTTGGCTCAATGAAGCCATTGAATGTAAAGTAACAGAACCAACTGCTATGGTCGTATCCACAGTGGATGAGAATTTTCAACCGCATTCAAGAATCGTATTATTAAAAGAAATAACACAAGAAGGTTTTGTGTTCTATACTAATTATGAGGGAGGTAAAGCCCGGCAAATTGCAGTAAATAACCGGGTAAGTCTGTTGTTTTTCTGGCCAAGGATGGAAAGACAGGTTCGTATTGAAGGAACTGTTGAAAAAATCAGTGAAGCAATATCTACTTTCTATTTTTTATCACGTCCTCTTGCAAGCAGGATTGGAGCATGGGCTTCACCTCAAAGTCAGGTGATCCGGTCAAAAGACTTTCTGGAGGAACAATTTAAATACTATCAGCAAAAATTCGGAGAGACTGTCCCTAAACCACCTTTTTGGGGTGGATATATCGTAAAACCTGTTTCAATAGAATTTTGGCAGGGCCGTCCAAACAGGTTACATGACCGGCTGATCTATACAATTGAAAACGGTAACTGGAAAATATCCAGACTGGCACCATGAAGAATTTACTATTTATTCATTTACAATTTACAATTGGTCGGTTTAAAAGGTCGTTACCATGAAGAATTTACTATTTATTCATTTACAATTTACAATTGGTCGGTTAAAAGATCGTTACCATGAAGAATTTACTATTTATTCATTTACAATTTACAATTGGTCGGTTTAAAAGGTCGTTACCATGAAGAATTTACTATTTATTCATTTACAATTTACAATTGGTCGGTTTAAAAGGTCGTTACCATGAAGAACTTACTATTTTTTCATTTACAATTTACAATTGGTCGGTTTAAAAGGTCGTTACCATGAAGAATTTACTATTTATTCATTTACAATTTACAATTGGTCGGTTAAAAGGTCGTTACCATGAAGAATTTACTATTTATTCATTTACAATTTACAATTGGTCGGTTTAAAAGGTCGTTACCATGAAGAATTTACTATTTATTCATTTACAATTGGTCGGTTTAAAAGTTCGTTAACATTTAATTAACCAAACTCCCAATCACCCAATTAAACAATTAACCAGTCACTCAATTAACCAGTCAACCAATCAACCAATTAACCAATTAACCAATCCCGATTTCATCTATTGATACATTTAGACTATCTTTGCATAAAATTAATTCTGCCTACCATACATTTGCATTATGAATTTTGCATTATGAATCATCAATTATATCCTGCCTAAATGAATTTTACTGAATTAAATATCAATTCTCCACTTATAAATGCGTTGAATGACTTAGGGATAACTCAAACAACCACGATCCAGGAAAGAGCCTATCCGGCTATCATGTCCGGTCGTGACATCGTTGGAATTGCTCAAACCGGAACCGGTAAAACAATCGCTTATCTACTTCCCAGTTTGAGATTGTGGAAATTTACGAAAGATAAAAATCCTCAGATTTTAGTTGTTGTACCAACACGTGAATTGGTGGTTCAGGTGGTGGAACAAGTAGAACAACTTACCAAATACATGCACGTTCGGGTTGTCGGAGTGTACGGTGGTGTTAATATGATTCGTCAGACTCCGCTTATTGTTGCAGGGGTTGATGTGTTGGTTGCGACACCGGGTAGATTGCTTGACTTTGCGTTGAATGGAAGCCTGAAACTGAAAGCTATCAAACGATTTGTTATTGATGAAGTGGATGAAATGTTGAATCTCGGTTTCCGTCCTCAG